>VTLG01015137.1_pt1 | contig 15988 bp, 21 predicted proteins | sample 4694571 | NCBI WGS metagenome assembly VTLG01 (sample SAMN12604809, study PRJNA352737) | marine metagenome | biome: ENVO:00000447; feature: ENVO:00000209|ENVO:00000569|ENVO:01000036; material: ENVO:00002151; isolation source: viral sequences binned using virsorter ...
GAATTGATTGATTTAATCATTTGATTTGCTCCCATTTAAAATTGCATCTCTATCGATGACTAGTTCATTGCCTGTTAAGAATCTCCAGTTCTCTTCATATATTATAATAGCTTTAACTATTGCAGCTTGCTGTTTATCAGGCATGAAATCAGTAGTATACTTTATTATCGTTTCATCATCCATATCATTAAGCCTTGATACTTCAATGAGCTCATATGCATTATGCACTCTTTCTTTAAGCTCACCTTTATTGCATGAGTGAACTATAAATTTGCCAGCTTTTGTTGTTGGTTGATACATATTTATATCTCCTATTCTTGTTGGTTATTGATAGACAGTTATTGCCCACGTTCCATATAATCATAGCATTGTTCACGTGAGATGGAATAGTATAAGACGTGATTAGTGCCTTCTACAAGTACTACCCAAACTTTAGTGGTATGGTCGAAAATTAAAGACATATAGTCCTCCGAGGTTGGTTATTATATAAGTTAAAAGCTTAACACGGCGCATTGAGTGATAGAGCTCGCCACACTCCGATGTATGCAGGTATCCTCTACTTAAAGATGAACCCCCCAACAAAGTTGAGGGGCTCGAAGTTAAGTTAGACAGTACTCTTAGGCATAGCAAGGACTTCGTCACGATAGGAATCGGTCAAAGTAATTGCACTACCTTTAGTAAGACCACCATCACGCAAGAAGTAGCACTCCTTTGATTTGACCTCATAACGAGCGGCAAACCATCTCACACCTTCGACACTCTTACCTTCAGAGTCAACCTTAGGGTCGTGAGAGATTGTAGTCTTTTGAATACCTTTAACATAAAAATTGATTACTTGCATTAGTAATTACTCCATTAGTTAGTGTTAAACAAAACATAACGCAAATCCTAAAATGCAAAATGCGTTTTTTGGGGTATGGGGTGTAAATATAGTGTGTCCCGCATTTATCACCAATTTTTTCGGAAATTTTTACTTTTTTTTATTTGGTAAGAAAGGTAACTTGAAGGGCGGAAGGGAGGGAAAAAAGAATACTAATATATAATATATAATATAATACAGTAGTACATAATGACAGAGAATGAAAGGTACTTTATCAAAAAAATGCTCGAAGCTGACAGTGAAGGTCTTCCTACTGAAACGAAAGATAAAATATTTTCTGCTTTCAATTCTAATAAAATTACTTTTGAGAATCTCCAAGCGTGTCTAGATAAAATCAATAAGCTTCAAGGCAGATAATTTTTTAATTTTTTTTTATTTGAAATATAACGTGGGCATATTTACATTCCGTAATGGCTGAACTGATAGCAAACCTCAGGAATAAACCATATAAAGAACTTGAAGAGGCTTTAGATGGCATGAGTCAGGATAATGATACAACTACTTTTATTGACATAGATGGCACTGCGTATTTGATTCCAAAGACTGTTTTAAAGTTAGTTGACTCTTTAGCAACTGAAGTAGAGAAACTAAGAACCGAGAAGGAGAAATGGAATATAGAAAAATAAAAGAAGTTAAGCACTTCGTCTATGATAATACTGATGAATTTAAAAAACACAACAAAGGACTAAGGGCTAAGTACTGGAAAGACAATCCAGATGAAGGAGATTGGGTGATAGCTGATGATGGTGGTGTTGTTCAAGTATTAAAGAAGAGTGAAATAAAACATCCGAGTGATAGAAAGAATTGGAAAGCACATAAAGGCTACGTTAGAACCGTTGTTGGTACTTTTCTTATTAATAAAGCAACCGATATGGATACCAACTTCGACTTACATCCCAACAGATATACTTTTTCAAAGAACATAAAGCGAGCAGATGAAAATTTTAAGAAGAGAAAGAACATCACTAGGAAGGAAAAGCTATTTACCACAGAAGTTATAGTTGGTAAGGATGCTGTATCTGCCGTACAAAATGTATACAAAGAACAAGACTACAATAAAGCTAAGAAAAAAGCATTACTATTATTAAAACAGGAGAGAATTATGAATGAAGTCGAAAAGGGAGTTGTGGATATTGCAAAAGGATTAGGCATTGACCACGAATATGTACTAAGAAGACTTAAGACACTTGCTGATAGTGGAGAAGACGACAATATTATTCTCCAATCTACTAAAGAATTAGGAAAAATTATTGGAACATCTGGCCAAACAATAAGAAAAGATGTTGGAATAGTTGGTATGTTTCAGGGTTTCTCGCCAAAGCAAATAGAGGGAGCGGGAAGAGAAGCATTAACTGAAGGCACTACTGAAAATAAAGAAAACCAATAGGAGTATTCAATGGCGATGCGGAAAACAAATCACAAATTTGACATGAACGATTACAAGAAAGGCACAGAGTTAGCCGAAAGATATAACAACAGGTATGCAGCTGAAGTAATGGGTGTTCATGTAAGGACAATTCGTAAATGGAAAGCATTAATAAAAAAGCAAAGAATGGAAGAAGACTTTTCTGTTGAAGATTATTCAACGGGAAATGAGCCAATAGGCGATTTAATTGAAAATAGAATAAAGAAATTTGCTTTAAAAAGTAGAGCAAAGAACCACGAAAGACTTATTAGTGTCAAAATTAATATGGATGGACCTGTTGGAATTGCTCATTTTGGCGACCCTCATATAGATGACGATGGGACTAATATCGCAGAACTATTAATGCACGCAGATTTAATTCAAAATACTGAGGGGATGTTTGCAGGCAATATAGGAGATAATCAGAATAATTGGATTGGAAGATTGGCTAGACTATATGGAGAACAATCTACATCAGCGAGAGAATCGTGGAGATTAACTGAGCATTTTATTTCAAAAGTTGATTGGTTATATCTTGTTGGTGGAAACCATGATGCTTGGAGTGGAGCTGGTGACCCATTAGAATGGATATGTAGTCAAAAGAATGGCATCTTTAATAATAATGGTGTGCGAATGAATCTTATATTTCCTAATAAGAAAGAAGTTAGGATAAATGCACGACATACTTTCGCAGGACATTCAATGTGGAATACAGCTCATGGTCTAGTAAAGGCTATTCAAATGGGATGGCGTGACCATGTATTAACAGCAGGTCATACTCATGTAAGTGGATACCAAGTATTGAAAGACCCATCTACTGGTTTAATTTCTCATGCGCTGAGAATTGCATCCTATAAAGAGCTTGATAGATATGCTGAGGAAAAAGGATTGCCAGACCAAAATGTATTTAAATGTCCAGTGACTATTATAGACCCTCAATATGCAGATGATGACCCTCGATTAATTACTACTATATTTGAACCTAATGAGGGAGTAGAGTATTTAACTTGGAAACGTAGCAAGAAATAGTGGCTAATATAAATACCAAAAACCCCTCTGAAGCTGAAGAAGTTTTAGAATTAGCACGCACTGATTTAATTGCATTTGGAAAACTCTTTCTTCCTGGAGATTTTGGTAAATCTGAATCCCCTCCTTTTCATTATGAAATAGGAGATTCTCTATTAGAGCCAACGACTAAATCTTTAGCATTGGTTCTTCCTAGAGGAAGTGGTAAAACTCAGTTATTCAAAACATTTTTAATGCATAGGATTCTATTTAAGCCCAAAGATGAACTAATGTTTATTGCTTGGGTATCTGATAATCATAGAAAATCAATATTAAACCTTCAATATATTAAACAACACTTCGCAGGAAATGAGATGTTGAGATATTATTTTGGAGATGTTGTAGGAGAAAAGTGGACTGAGACGGATATTGTTACAAAGACAGGGGCTAAACTTATAAGTCGTTCTAATCTGTCAAGTGTTCGTGGTGAAAACTATTTAGGTAAACGATATGATATAGTTGCTCTTGACGATACTGAGAGTGAAACAAATACTGTGACTCAAGACGCTAGAGAGAAAATTAAGAACATTGTATATAATGGTGTGAAGCCTGCTCTTGATTTACATACAGGTAGATTAATATTTGCTGGAACTCCTGTTCATTTTGATAGTTTATGTCAAAACATACTAGACGGGTATGCAAAAGCTGAGAATAAAGATGACTATACTTGGGATGTAATTAGTTATAAATCTACTCAACCAGAAATGCCAGGTGGTGTACTTTGGAACTCGTATTTTCCTCGAAAAAGATTGAATACGATGAAGAAGGAGTATGAGGAAGCGGGAAGAATACATGGATATTATCAAGAGTATGAACTTGAAGTTCAAAATGAAGACGAAGCCGTTTGGGGAAGAAAGTATATAAAATATTGGAAAGGTTATTATCAACATGAGGAGGGTGTTAACTATATTGTTATCGGGGGAGAGAAGATACCAGTCAATTGCTTTGTTGGGTGCGACCCTGCAACCGATATTAACACTAAGTCTTCTGATTTTTCGGTTATTATGGCAGTTGCTGTTACTCCTGAAAACGAAGTCTATGTTTTGGAGTATGAACGTCATAGGTCAATACCAACTGTTGCTGGGAGAGATAGAGAAGATAATATAGTAGGTAAAAAGGGTGTTGTTGATTGGATAATGGAATTACATCAAAAATATCATTGTATATCTTCTACAGTTGAGGATGTTGCTATGAATAGGTCAGTATTTCAGTCTTTAAATGAAAGAAGAAGGATAGAAAATAAGTTTGAAATTAGTGTAATTCCTGAGAAACCAGGGGGTAGAGAGAAGCGAAATAAGATATATTCGGGTCTTTCTGGTCGTTTTAGTACTGGAACTGTGCATTTACGGGAAAAAATGTTTGATTTGGAGCACGAAATCGTTACATTCGGGCCAAGAATGGCTCATGATGACACAATTGAGACACTATTTTATGCACTTTTACATGCTTTTCCTCCGAATATGAAGCAAAAAGAGAAGACTAGAGAGTGGTATAAACCTAAAAAGAAAGCTAAAAGTTGGTTAGTATCATAAATGCCCAAAGGTAAGGGAACATACGGTAAAAAAAGAGGAAGACCCCCAAAGAAGAGTAAGGGTAAGAAGAATAAAAAATATGGAAAATAACCCTACTTTATATGAATTGTTTAGTGGTGGGTATACTCCCGATGAACATAGGAAAAGAATGAGGACAAAAGGAAAGCCAGAATTAAATCTTCATTCTAGTTTAGAAATGCTTGGCATGCTGCCAGGAGTTGGGAATCCTGCTGATATAGCTAATTCTATTGTATATGCTCTTGAGGGAGATAAATCAAACTCTCTTTTCTCATTAACTCAAGCTCTTCCTGGCGTTGGTCTTGTAGCTGGCTTAAAAAGAATGGTAAGACCTTCTAGGCAGATTAAAGAAGTAAATAAATTAAATGAAGTTTTTCGTGTTTGGCGTGATAATCTAGACGAATTTGTTATTCAGAACCCAGGAAGGGTTGATATGAATGCTCTCAATAAAGACATTATAAATGCTAGATTAAGATTTGAAGGCGATGAAGTAAAAATGAAGAATTGGATTCATCAAAAAAATAGCGAACTTGGTCTTAGTGGGTATGTTGATGTCCCAAGAGCTACTCCCACTAGAGGAGATATAAGAAGGTCAGAGATGGAAGCGGGTAGTGATAGAATAAAAGCTAAGAAAAAAGTAGTTGATTCTCCAGAAATGATAAAAGCCAAACAAAAAAAATTAGATGAAGATATGAGAGATAAGGGAGCTAGGTTCACAAAAAGTAAGCTTGATGAATATTAATGCATAAAGGATTCCCACATCCAAATGAGGAAAAGAAAAGAAGAGCAAAAATAGGTCTTCCTTCTTCTAAAGGCTCAGATGATAACTTATGGAGTAAAGTATCTAAGGGTGTAAATGTTGCTAAAAGGCAAGGATTGAAAGCTGCGTTTAATTTAGCTATGACTGGAAGCACCCCATCAGAAAGCAATAAATCATTTTTTGAGGAAATTAAAGTTAGAGACCTAAAGCCTGAATATGAAAAAAAACAGCGAGAGATTGACAATCTTCTTGGGGGGATGTCAGCTCTAGCAGCAGAGGAATGGTTGGCTAGCCCAGTTGGGAAAAAAAGATTTGATGAAGCTCATGATTATGGGGAAGCATATAGTAGGTCTTATGATGCAAAAATATATGATGATGATATGTTTACATGGTCTTCTTTAACAGGTAGAACAGATGAGTATGAAATGCCTGGGGGACTTGGAGAAGGAATAATGATGCCTACAAGACCTGGCTCAATAGCAAGAAAAAATAATCAATCGCCAGGCGAATTTCCAGACCCATCGACTAGAGAATATGTTCCATTGTCGGCTGATATTCCAGGGGCATGGTTAACTCCAGATAAAGATAGGGGATTGATTTTTACTGAAGATGAGCAACCATCATCTATTGATAGATTTAAAAAAGTATGGAGTGAGGGCGATGATTTAAGTGAATCATTTCGTAGTTTAAGTAATTATAATTTGCTTTTCGAGGATGAAACTGGTGATGTGTCAATAATTCAAACTCATGACCATAAAAGAGATGATAAATTGATGGATAAAATTAAGAACAGAGAAGGTGGTTATAGAGATATAAAGGGACATGCTGTTTTTGATATGATAAATAGACTAAAGCCTAAAAATATATATTATATGGATGCTGGGCAAAACCAAGCATTTTATAGGACAGGTAAACAGAGCTCATTTCAAGAGGGCGACTGGTCTCCATATAGTTATACAACTACAATGATGGGAGCTTGGCGTGGCAAGAACTAAAAAATCAGAAAGAATATATCAAATGTGGAACTCTGCTAATTCTCATGAGAGAGTTAAGTGGCAATCCGATAGTCAAGTTGGGTATGATTTTTACCTTAACGAGCAATTGACTGAAGATGAAAAGGAAACTTTACAAGAATCTGGGATGCCAACATTTCAGATTAATCGCATTACACCTATTGTAGAAACAATGAAATATTTTGTAACGGCTAATAATCCAAAGTGGAAAGCTGTTGCAGTTGAGGGAAGTGATACTGCTATTGCACAAGTTCATAGTGACATATCTGAATATTGTTGGAGTCTATCTAATGGAAAAGCAGTTTATGGTAGTGTTATTTTAGATGCTTTAACAAAAGGATTGGGTTATTTCTTTGTAGATATTGACCAAGATTTAGATAATGGTAAGGGAGATGTAATTTTTAAGAAAATTGACCCTTACGATGTTTACCCAGACCCAATGAGTAGAGATTTTTTACTTCGTGATGCATCATTTATTATTGTTAGAAAAGCTTTAGCTAGAGAACAATTAAAAACTATGTTCCCAGAGTATTCTAGAAAGATTGCCAAAGCAAGTCAACAAGGAGGAGTAGATGCTTATTCTCAAGCAGATAGAGGGGCTTCTGATGCAATAATTCCTGAAGATATAACTACAACAGTTTCCCCAGATGGAGACAAAGATGATATACTCGCATATTTTGAGTGTTATGAAAAAATTAGAGTTCCTTATGTTAATTTAAGTATAAGGATTCATCCCACTAAAGAAGCGATAGACGGTGTTAAGGAAATATCTAAAAAGAAGTTAGACCAATTTTCAGATGAAATGAAAGTTGCTACTCAAGAGAAGATTCTTCAAATACAAAATGCCTTAGAAGCTGGTGAAATAATACCAGAGAGAGCAGAATTAGAAATAAAGAAAGCTGAAGAGGAATTAGTCACCTCTATTCAACAAAAGAAGGCTGAATTAGAGTATGCAACTCAAGAAGAATTAAATAGAGTTGAAGAAAAAGTAGTTAGCAAAGAAGAATACGATATTTTAATTGAGAATCAAGATGTTGTTGATACTATTGTTAGCTCTAGCGAGTATCACGAAACAAGAATAAAAGTTACTTGTTCTATTGGTTCTGATGTTACTTTATATGAATATATTCTTCCAATAAGAGAATATCCAATTGTTCCAGTCCCATATCTTTATACTGGCACACCATTCCCAATGTCAGCCGTTTCTCCAATGATAGGAAAACAACAAGAAATTAATAAAGCTCATCAAGTCATGATTCACAATGCAAATTTGGCTTCTAACTTAAGATGGCTTTACGAAGAAGGTTCTGTTCCAGAGGATGAGTGGGAACAATATTCATCTGCTCCAGGAGCTTTATTAAAATATAGACAAGGATTTAATCCCCCTACTCCAGTATTGCCAGCAGCTATTAATAATGCTTTTTATACAATTACCCAAGAAGGTAAGGCAGATATGGAGTATATCGCTGGCATCCCAAGTGCTATGATGGGATTTACTCAACAGCAGGCGGATACTTATAGAGGATTACTTGCTAATGATGAGTTTGGGACAAGAAGAATTAAAGCTTGGATGGGTAGCATTTTAGAACCATCTCTTGAGCATCTTGGAATTACATTTAAAGAAATAGCTCAATCTCACTATCAAGCTGATAAAGTTTTTAGAATAGTTCAACCAAATGCTGGTGGAGGATATTCTGAAAAAGAAACAAGAATTAACATCCCAATCTATAATGATTTTGGGGATGAAATAAATAAGTGGTCTGATTATGGAAGTGCTAGATTTGATATAAGAATCGTAGCGGGTGCTTCAATGCCTATTAATAGATGGGCTTTATTAGAAGAGTACTTTAGATGGTATCAGGCTGGACTTATTGACGATATTGCCATGCTGGCAGAAACGGATGTCAGAGGAAAAGAGAATATTATTGAGAGAAAATCATTATATTCTCAATTACAATCACAAATTGCTGAATTAGAAGAACAAGTGAAAGACGAAAAAGGAACGGTTGAAACTCTCAGTAGGCAATTAGTTCAAGCAGGTATAAGACATAATATTGACTCAGGCTCTATGGAAAGTAGAAAAGACGTTTTAGAGACTGAAGCTCAACAAAAGTTTTACAGAAAGCTCATAAATGAAGAGCAGAAAAAGAACTTGCAAGAACAGAAAGAAAAAGAATAAATTAAACAACTTAAAATAGGCTATTTATAATATGGAAGAAACACAAGTAGGCAACGCAGAATCTAATTCTGCCCCCGAAGGGTTAATTTCTGATGATGCCTCTAATGACTTTTTTGGTGCTTTAGAGCAAGAAGTTAATGGAGGAATTGTTGATGGCGAGATAAATGACACTTCAGCCGAACAATCTCAAAGTGGTAACACACAAACAGAAGAGCAAGTTAATGCTCCAGCGGATGAAGCTCAGCAAGAGGATGTTGAGACTCTTAAAAAAAGGTATGCAGATTCAAGTGCAGAAGGAAAACGACTTAATACTCGTTTGAAAGAACTTGAACCTTATATGCCAATACTTGACGAAATGCGTAAAGACCCTAGTTTAGTTTCTCATGTGAGAGGCTATTTCGAGGGTGGTGGTCAAGCCCCAGAAAGTATGGTGGAAAAAATGAAACTTGGTGAAGATTTTGTCTTTGACCCTGATGATGCTGTTGGTAATCCAGGTAGTGATTCTGCAAAAGTATTAAATGCTACTATTGATGGTGTTGTTCAAAGAAGACTAACCAATGAACTTGCTAAGCAGAGAGATGAATTTCGTCTTGATAAGCAAATTAGCGATTTTAGAGGTAAGCATGAAATGAGTGACTCGCAATGGGAAGAATTTAGACAATTCGCAGAAAATCAATCATTATCTCTTGACGATATTTATTATTTAAAGAATCGTGGCTTAAGAGATGACAAGATTGCCAAATCTGCTAGTGAAAAAGCGATTGCACAAGTCCAAAAGACTCAGCAAAGACCTAAATCATTAGCAACTCAAGGCTCAACAAAGGTCGAGACTTCTGAAGAAGCTCAAATTTTTGACTCTATACTAGGGATTGACAAGGAACTAGAAAACGCATTTGGTTAATAGCTAAATGTTATTAGCCATCTGCTAAACCCTAAATAGAATAGGAGAAAGTCAAATGGCTGATTTATTTGATTTAGCGAGTGCCCAACCTGTAGGATTGGGAGTAGCTGATGATAACAGTAGTCTTTCGACTGGCGACCTTAGACGGAAGTATAACTTCGGAAGCAGGGTATCTGAACTCGCAATAGCTCAAGACCCTTTCTTCCGATTAGTTTCAAAACTTTCTAAGAAGCCAACCGATGACCCTCAGTTCAAATTTACTGAGAGGAGACCGTCCTTCCATAAACGTTATGGGTATCTATATGGTACAAACGGAAACGCTGCAGCTACAATTACGAAGCATGCAGACTTACATGCTAACACGACTAAGATAACTATGGCAGGTGATTACAAGTCGAACAAAGGAAATGCAGGTTCTGTATATGGACAAACTGCAATTGAAATTGGTTCTGGCGACACTAAGCCTGAATTTTTTGTCCCTGGTCAGTTAGTTAAAATCCCAACTCACGGTACATTAGGTAGTGCAACTTCTGATGGATATGCTGTGTTCAGAGTGGATAAAGTATCTGCCTCTTCAGTCAGTAATATGGTAGACTTAGAAGGTGCTTTAATAAAAACACCTACTAACTTAAAGTCTCCTTATAAGCATGACGATGATAAAGGTAAAGGTAATACATCCCAAGAAGCATTAGCTCCAAAAAGAAGTTATGTTATTGGTACTGCTCACGAGCAGGGTAGTGGTTATCCTGAAACATGGAAAGACCAACCTTTCAAAACTGGTTATGGAAATACCCAGATTTGGAAAACTGCTATGGCTATGGATAATACTGCAAGAGCAACTGTTCTTAAGTATGATTCAAGTGAATGGGCAAGAGTTTGGAAGGAAAAACTTATCGAGCATAAGTATGATATTGAGCAATCATTATTATTTAATGGCACTGCTTCAACTTCAGATGACGCTTGGTATACCGATGGTGTGGTAAATTATATTACTGGATTTGGTAACTTATTCAGTCTTACTACATCAACAAAAACTCAAGATGATTTTCTTGATGACATGAGTGCTTTTTTAGACCCTCGTTATAACAATGCTAATGCTACTATATTCTTCTGTAGCACAGCAGTGTACAATTGGTTACATAAACTAAGTGGTTACTTTAGTAACAATTTAGGTATTGTTGGTAAAGGAAGTCAAACTCCTGCAACTGACGGTACTTCACTTGGTCGTGCTGATATGTCCTTAACTGGCAAAAAGAAAGCCTTTGGTGTTGATATTTCAACAATTTCTACTCCTTATGGAGATATGAATGTTGCTAGAAATATTCACCTTGATGGAACTAACGTTGGATTGATGGGAATCAATATGAGATATTGTGCTTACCGACCTCTAGTTGGTAATGGACAAAATCGTGATACCTCAATTTACGTTGGTGTTCAAACTCTTGAAAATAGTGGCGTTGACCGTAGAGTCGACTTAATCCAAACAGAAGCTGGTCTCGAGATACATATGCCCGAAGCCCATGCTGTCTGGACAGTATAAAGGAGTGTGAATAATGGCTAGAAATCCAATGTACGGACAAAATAAATCGGATGCCGTTTCAGGAAGTGCTTTCGTTACAGTTGGCATGAGTGGAATGGGTTCCGCAGGACAAAGATATTGTGTTTGCCCTATTGATGGTAGATTAACAGCTATGTACTTTATGTGCACAACTGGTGTTGCCACAGCGGCTACTGCGATTACCGTTAAAGACGGCGCAGGTGACACAATTGGTACTGGTACTATTCCAGTAACTTCTGCTAATGGCGGTGTTGTTGTAGCTACAGGACTTCATACCGACGCAGATTCTGACTTAAGTGCAGGAGATGTTGTCGAAATTGAATTTGATGGCTCTTCATCTGCTGGTGCAGGAGATATGGTTGTACAATTTGCTCAATCTGTCTAAAATAATCATTAATGTGGGGGGATGTATTTCCCCCCGCAGATTATAAGGTGTTAAATGAAAATTTGGGAAAAAGTAAATAACGTAACAGGGAATGATAGTAAATCTAGATATTTAGTTCCTTATATCAATGCAGGCTCAAAGTTTTTGCTATCAGCTTTGCCTGAAAAGTTTTTATGGACTATTGCTTCTGAAAGTGAAATAACAGGATTTGATGATGAAGGAGCAAGTCAAATAGGGGCAGGCTCAGCGATAGCATTTGATAAAGTTTTAGCGGTATATCGTTTAGATGGTGGTAAAAAACGTGTATGCGCAGAAGCTCCTGATAAGAATATTCATATTTTTGATGAATCCACTAGTCTTTTAACTGCAACTAAGATGTTCCCAAAATTTTATAAATTATCAGGGAAGATATTTATTAAACCAGACCCTGACTATAATGAACATAAGGGGACAGGGAATGCATTTCAACATGCATATACTGATTTAGATGGTAACACTGTTACCGTAGACTCAGAACAAGGGGATAAAGGAGTAATTGTTTATTCAGCTCCTCCAATAGTCGATGAGAATACAGATAGTTGGATACTTGCAGAGTATGAAAATATAGTTATTTTTTATGCTGCTTCTCTTGACTTTTTTAGATTAGCATCTACTTATAGAGATTTATGTAAAACCGAGGTAGATAAAGTTGTTGGAACTGTTTTAACAAATTACAATAACGCTTTACCTACTTTTGAACCTCTTCCATCTGAGCCAAGTGGAACATTAACTTTTAATATGGGGACTGCTCTTCCAAATGCGATAGTAGTTTCTACTAATTTACCAACTTTTTCTTTTACAGATAGTTTGCCATCTGGTGTTCAAGTAGCAAGAGCTTTACCAAGTGGTTTTGATATTACTCTCGATATTCCAACAATGGACTCATTGGGTGCTTTGCCAACTGATATGAATATCATATCTTCTCTTCCAAGTGATTTCTCAGTTGACGCTTCAGATTTGCCACATTATAGCCCTATCGCTGGTATTGATTCGATGACAGAATTGTCTTATGCTATGAACAATTCTAATGCCGAGGATGCTTTGACTAAAGCTCAAAACTTGATAGATGGTGGGGTCGTCACTACAAATGCTCAAGGATGGTTAAATGATGAAGACGCTGAAATGGTTACCGCTACCAGCACTGTTGCTAGAACAGAAATTGAAAGAGCTCAACAAGAACTTACTAAGGAAAGAAATAAGTTAGAAAAGTTTAGTGCCGAGGCGGGTCAACGTACAAATAAATATCAAAGCGATATTGCTAAATATCAAGCTGATGTTCAAAAAGAACAAAATAGATTTAGAGGAGAATTAGAAAAATTTTCTCAAAAAGTTTCAAGAGAGGGAGAAAGAGTTAAATCAGGGCTAGATAAATATAATGCAGAGGTTCAAAAAGAATCTGGTAGAGTTCAAACTTCTCTTGCTAGGTATCAAAGGGATGTTGAAAAGGCAGTTCAAAAATATCAAGCTGATATTTCTAAGTATCAACAAGAAGTCCAAAAAGAAGCAAGTAGAGCTGGGGTTGATGTTTCTATATACAACACAGAACTTGCTAAAGAAAAGACAAGAGTTGAAACTGAAATTGCTAAATGGCAAGCAGATTTAAATAGAGAAATTCAAAATTTTAGCTCAGAATTGCAAAAGTATCAAGCTGAGGTAGCAAAAGAAGGTCAAAGAATAAGTACTGAAGTTGCTAAATACCAAGCTGAGTTACAAAAAAATTCAACTGAGATGCAAAAAGAACAACAACAATTTACTTTAGATATACAAAAATATAGTGCTTTAGTAGCTGGGAAAACTGCAAGATTCCAAGCAGAAACAGGAGAGGCAAGTGCATATCTACAAGAAGCAGGAACAAGGCTTCAAGGGGCACAAGTTTATACAGCTAAGAGCCAACAATCAATCCAAACTAGCTCTATGTTCTATCAAAGAGCAACTCAAGAACTAAGTGCAATTACTGGAGCGGTCGCAGCCCCAGAGGAAAAACAATCTGGTCAAAGAGCAGAGCAAGGAGCAGCTACATAATGACTATATTAGAAATTATGGAACGAGCTAATGTAAGAGATACGAAGTTGGTTAGTGCGTTTATTAAAGATGCAATAATGCAAATTCAATCATCTACTGAGCTTGTAACTAAGACTGAAAAACAAAATTTAACTAAAAATACTAGGGAATATTATTTGCCCACTGATATGATTGCACTTGAAAGTGTTAGCATATTAGATACGAATGATGATAATAAGTATAAAAAAATTAGAAGATTATCTCATAGACCAAACGTAACGGAGGATACAAATCCATAATGAGTTACAGAACAAATAAGACGTTTGCATATTATCATCAAGGCAAAGTTATTGAAATATATAGAATAACTACTGGGATAGATGGTGTAATAGATACTCTAGCTGGATATAAAATGGTAGTGCCAGGTTCATCTGTCACAAATGGTATTGCTTATCCAGATGAAACAATTACAAATGGTATAAGAGTAGAGTACACTGCTCTTGTAAAGCCTTTTATTCAACAAGACCCTGAAAGCACTGCATATTCAAGCTTAACAGAGGTAACTTCACCTACCGAATTAACTCATGTTAATTTAAACAGGATATTATCTTTAGCGATTGTTGATTATGTTAGAGCTATGATGGCAGAACGAGATGGAAATTTAGAACAAAAGGAATATTACTTAAGAAATTTTCATAAGAAGGTTTCGGATAATAATAGCAACAAGAAAAAGCAACATATTGTCCAAAGCACTTCTTATGCAGTTAAATAAAGGGAAATGATATGGCAGGAAGATTAGATTATTCAATTAGCGTAACAGCAATTCAGCAAGGAAGCCAATTAGAAGGAACTACGCCAGAGGCAGTTGAAGCTGATATTGGAAGAAGTTTAGGGGGTGGTAACTCTTCACTAACTTGGGCTGGGAATGCAGTCGCAGGGTGGAGTGCAGGGACTTGTACTCATACTGAAGCAGTAAATTCAGCAACAACAGTGGCGGCTAGTGGTGATAATGGAGTATGGATAAGACATACTGGGAAAGCATTTGATGATACGGCAACTGGGAAAATAGATGAAGCTACTGCAAATACAGAATCAGTTAATGTTTCTGTTGGTTCTCAGGCTTTATGTGTTCTTGGTAGTGGAGATTGTATTTTTATTCCAACACCAAGTGCTGATATAAAAATTGCAAATGCAGCTGGGGATGATACTGGACCAGCTATTGAAGTAGCAAAATTAACTTAGGAGTAAATTATGGCTAAAGGATTACAAGATTATACAGTAGATGAAAGTACCTCGCCTTATGTGAAAGCAGTTGTTGCTACTGGGAGTGCCCAGGATGCTACAAGAGCAGTTCACATGACAGGGACATCTGCAAGCGTCAATCTCACCGTGGATGGTACGGTTGTTGCTTTTTGGCTAATCAAAGGACACACATATCCGATATGTGCGACTGTATCTAGTTCCACAGACGTAGTAATGTTGTACTAGGAGGGTAAATGCCCGAAACAACAAAAACGTTTGCGAATATGGAAATATTGCAAGGCGCAGATTACGAGATAATAATAACTCTTGATGCTGCGACCACTGGTAAAACTTATGTTATGATGGTTAGAAAAGATTTTACTGGAGCTACTGATTTTGGAGGTAGCAACTCTGGTGGAGCTCCATATAGAACTGAGATATATGAGACAGATGACGCTAACTATGGGAAGTTAACTGCAACTGATGCAGATACAACATATACGGTGAAAGTAAATTTACACGCAGCTTGGACTGAAACATTAGATGATGATTTCGATGGTTATTGGGAACTTGTTGAAAAAAGTGGAACAGCATATTCAAGAATAGCTCAAGGTGAGTTTTATATTAATAATTCTGCAAGCAGACTTGCTAGTGTCACAGGAAGGAGTGATTAGTGGCAACAACAGTAAAAGTAACAACAGCAGCTACAACTAAAGCAGTTGGGAATCAAACTGCTGCTAAGTCAAGTGAATCCTTTTCATTGGACACAAAAAAGATTGTTCATAATTCAGCAGGAATAACTGCAAAAAATTTATCAGCTGCTCTAGATGAAGTAGCTGGACAACAAGCAAAACAGGCATCAGCCCCATCTTCTCCCGTAGAGGGAAATATGTGGTATGATACCGATGATGACGTAATGTACGTCAGAGATGAAGATTCATGGAACGAAATCCATGTTTCTGGTCGTACTGCTCTAGACGGTGGTACATTCACTTAACCAATAGGAGAAT
>VTLG01001208.1_pt1 | contig 15987 bp, 35 predicted proteins | sample 4694571 | NCBI WGS metagenome assembly VTLG01 (sample SAMN12604809, study PRJNA352737) | marine metagenome | biome: ENVO:00000447; feature: ENVO:00000209|ENVO:00000569|ENVO:01000036; material: ENVO:00002151; isolation source: viral sequences binned using virsorter ...
TAGGGAAGGAAATCATTTATTTGAATAATTTTGATGTTCAAGAATCGAAATTCATTGATGAAATTCCTGAAATTTGGGTAAATAATTAGTATAATTAAAGGATAATAAGGAGGCAAATGGCTACTCGACAATTGGAATTAGCACTTACAAGCAGCTTAACTGAAAAATTATTAAAGCGTCTAGAGAAAGTTGCTCTTGCCAATGCAAAACAAACATGTCCAGTGGCTTCAGGTGACCTCCTTAATAGTTTATATGTAAGTCGTACTGCTAAAGGGGTCACCCTTGGTTCTCCTTTAGAATATGCAGAACAAATAGAAAACGGCAGACCTCAAATTGATGTCTCTGGAACTTATGTAAGCAAGGTCAAACGGCACAAACGGAGGACTAAACGTGGGAAAGTCACTGTTAGGGCGCATACTAAAACCTTTCAAAACATGAAACCTGTACTAATTAGTGGTGACGAGTCAGGTGAAGATACTGAAGGGGTAGGACAATCCACTAGGGCTAATCAAGTATGGCGTACTTTAAGTTCTAGTCCTGCAATTGAAGGTACTCATTTTATGGCAAATGCACTAGAGACAGCAAAGGCTGAGGTCTTCAAGGACATGGGTGACATTCTTGCAGAGGCTTTTAATGCATCAGGAATAAAAGCTAGACTAAGATAAGATAGGAGGGGTAGTATGGATGTAAGTAAAGTAACACCAGAACAGGAATTTATTGTGGCACGGCACTCTAGAATGGTTGGAAAAATATTAGATTTAATCGAAGCCTCTATGCCTGAAGGAACCCAGTGCGAAAAGTTTAAGAAACTTGTACAAGTTCCTATGTATGACTTCAGAAACGAAATGTTAAAGTTGATTTCGCTAGGCGTGGAAGAATAAATTAAATATAATTTCTATAAAAAACGTACCAATTTTACAGAAAAACGAGTATAATAACACGTATAACTATAATATAGTTATATAATGTTCTATTTGACGGAAGGTCGGATGTGGCTTAGACCAACCTTCTAGTACAAATAATATACTTATTTATATACTAGGAGGGAACTAATGTCGGACGATGTTCTAAATAGGATTGAAAAGCACATGGAGGGCAACACGTTGGCCCTTTCTGCTGTGGCAGAAGTTTTGCAGAAGATGGATGACCGCTTCATTGGTGAAGAGAATGCAGCCATCGCAAAACAGCAGGAAGCAGAAGCTGTAGATGAACGGACTGCTATGGTGAAAGCCATCGCTTCTGAGGTCTATGGCATGATTAAGGCTGACAATGGAATGGATGTAGACGGTACAAAAGTACGCTCTGGTACCAAGATGAAAGGTAGAGGGGAAGACGCTGAGTCTCCTGTAAATCCTACCACTAAGATTGCAGACCAGCAAGCTACTATCCAAGCAGCAGATATGGATGATGAGGAAGCAGAAGAAGAAGAGGTAAAGAAAGAGGGTGACCAAGAACACCCGATGGAAGAGGATGAGAAAGAAGAGGCAAAGAAAGGAATGTACAAGGGTGACCCAGAAGATAAAGATGATGAAGACGAAGATCCAGTGAAAGCAATGGCAAAGGAATTGGACGCATTGAAGAAACAGATAGCAGAAACTGAGGCTGGAATGCAAAAGGCCATCCAAGATGAGTCTGAGCAACGGCTTCGGAAGATGGGCTTCCGTGAGGAAGTTGGTCTTCAGGCACCTCAAATGGTAACTCCTCTAGGTATAGACGGTTCTACTCCCATAGTGAAGAGTGAGGGAGCCGACACGGTTGACCAATTGGCTGGCCTGTCGTATAAAGAACTCCGCAATCTTCAAACTCAGATTGAGATGGGCGAAACCGATGGTGTACCTAGGGAACTACTAGGCAACTAATTTGAAATATGATATAAAGGAGTCACACTATGGCTAATCCAAGTCTATCAGAATATCTAGCCCAGTCACAGCGTGGCCTGTATCAGTCTGTATTCGGCCCTGAATACTTAATGAAACAGTCCTACTTCACTGTTGACTCAGCTACTGGTATTTTTAATACAACTTATGGACGCAAGGTGTGGCAGGCTTTGAACAACCAGACTCGTTTCTTTAACGCTGTCCCTAGGGTAGTGTGGGGTAATACGGCTGGTTGGCGTGTTCGTTCAGACCGTGGTTCTGGTCGCTCTCGTCCCGTTACTGAAACGGGCAGTCTTCCAACCGTGGACGTTTCCAATATTGAGACTATATCGAGCTTGCCTCGTATAGTTTCCACGACCTTCGGTGCTTCCGTGAAGTCCGTCTTCACGGCACAGCTAGAAGGTGGTATTGGGGATGTGCTGGCTATGGAGAACGAAAACTCACAGCTTGACCATATCAAAGAAATCAATGAGGAATTGTTGGCGGGTGGTGCATTTATCGTATCCGCTGGTTCAACAACGGCCTTCACCGTACCCGCTGGCGTTGCCCACCACTTCAAGGTTGGTGATGCAGTATCCATGAACGATGCTAACAGCAACTTCGACAGGACTTCTGGTTCTGTAGTATCCGCTGTCAACACCTCCACTGGTGTTGTGACCGTCGCTTCTGGCACCGCTTTCGCAGATGGTGACCTAGCCACGATTTATAGTCGGGCAGGGTTCACCTCTCTAGATGACATCGTAGCAGAAGATGCTGCTGGTGTCGGTGGTGTCTCTGGCGGAGCCAACGTTAGGGCTTATGACCTAACTCAGGCTGGACGGGCGCAAGGTACTTGGAACGCTGCTGCTAGCGTTCAGCTAAACGGTGGTACTGGACGGGCTTTGTCACTTACTCACTTGGACACCGCTATCCAAAAGATACGGGAAAATGGTGGAGAGCCAAAGCTTATCCTCTTGGGCCACGATCAGTACTTCAACCTAGAGCGTTTGTTGAACTCCAACCAACGTTACATGGGTCAGGAGGAGTACCAAGTTGGCGTAGGTTCAGAGCGAACCTTCCCAGGTACTCGCACTGGTTTGGTCTTGGCAACCTATCAGGGCATTCCCATCCTACCAGATGCGGATGTGCCTAAGTCGGTAGCCTCTAACGATGCAGTCTTGGGTTCCAACATCTATGTGTTGGACACTGACTACCTAGAAATTGCTATAGCTCAACCTACTCAGTATGTTGAGAACCGTGACTACTTCGCTGCCAACGCTTTGGTAGTGAGGGGTCTGCTCTATACAATGGGCGAAATGCGGTGCAAGAATCTATGGGTTCAGGCCAAGATTGGAGACTTGAACGCTTCCTAATTTGCCTTGAAGGTGGGGGTATTAATACCCCCACCTTCTATTTATTGGAGGAACGGTGAGAATAAATAGGCCAAAACGCCCCACATTAATACGTTATGATGATAACGACAAGCCTATAGATTTCTATAGTAAATCTCCCCTTCCTAAATTCGGGACGAATAATCCTATACAAGTATTGAGGAAGTTGCAACATGACCCAACGGACGAGGATAAACCCACTGGATGATGAGGATTTAGATGTCAAAGTTGCAGTATATATGGAAAGGCTGGACGCATATATAGAGACTTCTACAGAACTGAACAGAACCCTGACGGAAGGGTTGGCTAGAGTTAACAATGAACTAGACGAACTGAAACAATGGCGCACCAAATTCTATGGTGCGAAAACTTTATCAATGATGCTTTTTGCCATGTTTGCTCATGCAGGAGTAGTCTTAGCTGCGGTAGTGGGCATCTTGAATTGGTACTCAAAAAACTAATCTGAGGAGTCTTACATGGCTAATGAGAGACATAATGATGTAAGGGGCTGGGAAGTAGATTCCTCTACTCGTCAATCCGTACATCCGTATACAAAATATTCACCCTTTAGGTCTGCTACATCCACAACAGCCTCCAATCTTCTGTCTATTGATAGAGGGGAGATTGCTGTTAACTGGGTGACTAACCCTAGAATAGAAGTGGATGCTACAGGCTATACTGCTACTGGGTCTGCTATCGCTAGGGACACAGGACAAGCAGCTACAGGAGCAGCCTCTCTCCTCACCAACCCAGCAAACTCTGCTGCGGGTGAGGGTTTTTATTGGGAGTCTCCTAATATTGGGTTCGATGTTAATCCCCAACATCTAACTGCTCAATGTGAAGTACGTGGTGCTTCGGCATCGGGAAGTGTTAAGATACAAATTACAGATGCTTCTGGGAATGAACTTGCTGCTTCCTCTAATACGAACTTAACAACTAGCTTTGCTCAAATTACAGCATCGTACACTATTCCTGGCAGTACAGCAGCAGCTTCTTATAGAGTATATGTGGTCAGTGCTGCTCAACATAACATTGATTGGTACACTGATAAGATAATGTTTGAAGTACGGGAAGACACGAATGCTGTATCTACTTATGTGGATGGGGCTTTGGGTTTGAATTATGAATGGTCGGGAACGGCTGATGCTTCCACTTCTAGGAAACGTCCTGCCATGTCCGTGATTCGGGGAATTCAAATAAAGAATGAATCAAGTTCGGCTGGAGAAATAGTATACGTAGCCTTTGATGTAACTGCTTCATCTACTACGGGAATACCCGTATTAGCAGGAGCCACTTACGAATCTAACTTCCCTGTAGACTTCAGAGAGAAAGTCTCAGTAGTCTCTGCGTCTGGAACTCCTACGGTTAGCGGGGTAGTTTGGGGAGTCCATAGTTAATGACAACCGCCACAATTAAGACGGGAATAGGAGATATTCCCAGCCCTTCTAACTGGGCCTACAATGCTGAGATGTATCAGAGCGTAAGTCCTGATGCTGCTATCCTAGCTATTGAAAAGCAGGATAATGGTAAGGTTACGATGGAAGATATTTCCTCAGCCCTTGATGAATATAAGCGTTTATTTAAAGCTGGTATTGCGTCTAAAGCAGAAACTCTTACCTTGTCTAGAGCCTATCCAGAGGACTTGACTTATTCTAAGGCTGTGTCTAAGATGGATAATGACGAGGCAATGGTCTTAGGTGGCCCTGCATCCGTAGAACTGATTGACAGGGAAGGGCATTTGATTACCACAGACGCTTTGAATAAAGCCTTTGATAAGTATATGGCTAACTTCCGTACTAGGAATACAATGGTATTGCATTCTGATGTTCAGGTGGGTTGGGCATTACCCGCATATATTTCTAAGGGTGGACAGATATTTAAATCTGGAGTAGGGGACAACGGTTTATTCTTCATTACGGAATTACGGGATGATACCAAGATAGCCCAACGGGTAATGGATCAAGTTAATGAAGGAAAGCTACGAAGTTATTCCATTGCGGGAAGCGCGACTAAAGTTCAGAATCTTACGAAAGGTTTACAACCCTATATGCAAGTAGACGAGATGGAACTTGCAGAGGTAACTGTATGTGAGAAGGGTGTGAACCAAGGTGCAGGATTTGATATCCTTAAATCAGAAGGAGCCGTTGCTACCTGTATTGATGGAAGCTGCCTTATTTCTAAAGAAGAAGGGAAGATAGGGCAGTCAGACTCAGGTTATAGAGAGTCTACAGATGTAGAGAAACGGAATGGAATTATGTGTGGCACCTGTAAGTTCTTTAATAAAGAGGAACAAACTTGCGATATAGTAGAGGGAATGGTTGCAGACCACATGTACTGTAAATTATTCGCTCCAACAGACACTTCGGCAACTCTTGATGAAGGCAGGGAGATGGTTATGTTAATGGAAAAATCTGATGGTTCAATTGATTTCACAGCGTCATTCTTCCACTGGATGGAGAAGCAAGAAGCACCTAAGAAAGACTTAGCTGCTACGTTTGCTACTCTATTGAACTCAGGTGGAAGGCAAGCGGAACACCACCAACTCCTACGGGAATACGGATTCCCTTCGGAACAACCGCAGGAAGCAATGAGATATACACCTGTGGTTGAAACCGATACCAATGACTTCGGTATTCCAATTAACATGAAACCCCCTTGGGTAGTCAATGAAGCTGGTCAGAATCTGGGAGCCAAACTTGATTCTGATGCCCCTAGTTACGATACTTCATTAGCTGCGAAGGCCCATGAAAACCTTAAATCTAATATGCATCCGTGGTATTCCGATGCTATAGTAGTGGAATTTCCTGTACGGAAATCTTTTTCGGAATGGATGAAGAATAATAAGTCCCAACTATAATTATGATATATAATATTCCTTCTGTTTTATGCTTGACTTTCACTGGTAATCCAGTATAATAGAGCAGAGAACGTCCCCAAAGCGGGGAACTAAGAAGGAGGAATAAATGTTAAGTCTTATTATTTGTGCTGGAGCATTGATAGGTTTAGTTGGAGTAGGTGCCTGTTGTGCAGACTCTAAGGTACGGCGTTCATATGAGTACCATAGGTACATGGAAAGGAATAAAAAAGCCCCACCTACAATAGAAGATTGGACTCGTTACCTGTAATATTTGGGAGGCCATATGTTCAGACCGCAGATTTTAATCGCCATGATAATCCTTGGAATGGTATCTTTATATTCTCTAGAGCTTGGTAATGTAGAAATCACTACTGGTTGTATAACTTTACTGGGCGCACTGGGAATGAAAATCTTAGAGTCTGACAATTAATATTGTCCTAGGTGATTGTTTTGTACCATTCACCTAGGACTTTCTTTGTCTAATAAAAGGGGAGGTTTAGCTAATGTCAGTATTGGGAGAATCATGTTATTGTGAAGATAACGTATATGTATTAAAAGGGTCATGTGAGTGTGAACCAGACTGTACTTGTTCTTGTGAAGGATGTTCTAACTGTGGCGAAACAGATATGTGGAGCATAGATATGCAGGAACAAGACTGCGATTGTACGGAATGTACATGCCAACCTAAAGATGAGGAATGGGATTGTCAACCATGAAAATTACTAGGGCCGTAAGAGTTAAAATTATTTCGACGGGAATGGAAATTATGGGTTTTGTTTTGAAGAAGAACATTGCCAAGTATAAAACTACTGTAGTCAATGTACTAGAAGCGGGAACGGATATCGGAATAACTACAGTAGATGCTATCAATGCATTGAAAGATAAGAAGCTCTCCTATGCAGAAGAACTAGACTTAGTGGATAAACTATCTGCTAATAAGAAGAGTTTAGATGTAGCTTTGGACAGCTTAATTAAAGACCTTAAAGAACATGCGCTTGACAAAACAGAGCAAGGAGAGTAGAATGGTAGAACGATTGTTGGATTTAATTACTCGTCTTAAGAAAATCTTTATGCGTATGGAAGCAGACGGGAATGAAACGGCACAACTTCAAAAGGATTTCTCAGAGTTGACTCAAGTTAATAACGCTTTGAATGACCATGTGGTAGGGTTACAAGAACGAGTTGACATATTGCATAAAGACCATGAAGAAGCTTTAGCGATGTTGGATGAACTAGAAGAGGTAATTAAAAAATGGGAGTCATAGCAGATAGAATTCAAAGCTTGTCTACAAAACTTACACCTCCTTCTTTAGCAGAAGGTTATACAGAATTACGTAATGGTGATGTTAACATGGCATTACATAAAGCCCGAATTACAAATGCGGGAATGAAACGTAAGTTACTAGATACTAAGTATTGGGTATGCAGTAGGTTAGACTTTGAAGCTATTATACAATGGGACTGGACGGATAAAAAGAAATATGTAGCAGAGAAGTATGACTGTGATAACTTTGCCTTTAGCTTTAAAGCTAGGATGGATAGGAAGTTTCATTTGAACAACGTCGGTTTGGTCATTGACTATTCGGGTGGACACGCTTATAATTGTGTTGTCTTTGCTGATGGCACGGCGGAATTGTTTGAGCCACAAAGCGATAGATTCGTTACTGATAGAATTGGTACGGGTCAATATGTATGTACAGATGGATTGATTATCTTATAATGAATGAAAGAATTGAAGACTATCCAGAAATGATAGAGCTAATCAGACCATACTTTCCTCAATTTCCTGGGAAAGCATACGCTCTTATATCTGAAATGGTTGGCCCCGTTATGGGACAAATTCTCCTGCAACTATTATGGAGAGGACTTGAATTAGAAGGAGGTTCCGCTACAGTTCCTACAGTACCGTACATGGTGCATCCAGGGAAATTCAATCTGAACTAACGGGTAGTAAGGAGGTGATCCAGCATCTCGCCGTGGGGACGAAAGTTGCCTACAAGGGGGCATTCATTGGTCAAGAATGGATGCCCCCAACTACTTGACGAAGGGTTGGACGATGCGATACAATGTCTCGACACTAAATTTTGGGAGGTTGAGAATGAGCATTGAAGACCCGATTAAATTCTTTTGGGTGATGGTTTTGATAGGATGTTTAGCTAGTGCTTTATAATGCCTAATCAAGAATGGTATATCTCAGGTGCAGAACTATTACAGACTTCTTTAGAGGAGGGGAATCTTAGAGAGTCATCTAGACTATTAGCGTCTAGTGGAGTAGATTCAGCTTTATATATTTTGTTTTGTACATTACCCCAAGGAAGAGAATGTGCTGAAACAGGATATCCAGAAGCTGTATGGAAGGCTCAAGACATAAGAAGTCTTATGCAATGTGCTTTTATGCTTGGTACGTATGTACATAAGTCTATAGAGGAAGTGGAGAAGTTATGGTAATGTCATATCTAATTCAATCTAACTCTGATTACACACAACGAGTTGATGAGATTGAGGAAAAGATAGATAAAATAGTAGACAAATTAGAAAAATTGGAGTATAATATTAATATACTATCTGATTCTGTGTCGAAAGAATTAGATAGAGTGTCCGATATATTACGTGTAGCATCTAATAGTTAAGGGAGGAAATAGAATGAGTTTATCTCAGTTGGAAATCCATGAGAAGATATTGTATCCTGTGACTAAAGTTATGGCTGGTCAGGCAGGAGGGAGCGGAGTCTTAGTTTATAGTGAAGAAGATAAAGCTAACCCAGGCACATATATTAATATAGCCTTAACATGTCAGCATGTTATTGATGGGGCAATTAAAGTAGCGGAACAATGGGACAACGTGCTTAAGAAAGATGTAAAGACTGACGTACTAGAAGAGGTACGAATTGAAGTCTTTGACTACGACAGGAGCAAGATTGTCTCCGCCAATTCTACCACGGCTCAAATCATTGCTTACGATAAACACCATGATTTAGCTGCTGTTAAATTAAACAACACACGACCAATGGCAAATGTAGCAACTATAATCCCCAAGCAGGAAATAGATGAACTACAAGTTGCTGACCCTATCTGGGTTAGTGGTTGTTCTCTACTACATGACCCATTCCCTAACCCTGGTCATCTCACATATCTTAGGGAGATAATTGACCAGAAGGCTTACCTCATGCAGAATGCTCCAAGTATATTCGGTAACTCTGGTGGTGGTTTATTCCACGGAGATAGTGGACATCTGTTGGGATTGACTTCTAGGATTACTTCTACTCAACTTGGTTTTGGTATAGACATTATGACATGGATGGGATTTAGTACACATCCAGATAGGCTATATGAATTCTTTGAACATCAAGAACTACAGTTCCTGTATGATGATTCAGATGATTACCATGATGCTCAAGACCGTAGAGAGAATAGGCGCAACCAAGCCTTGAGAAATCTGCTCCTAGAATCAAAGGGGGAGTCAGTGTAATGAGAGATTCTTTACGCCAATACTTAGATACTAATTATGGATATCAGGAAGTTGACCACACTCGACTTCCTGGGTTCACTACCTTAGCCAAGAATCATTGGCACCCATGTTGTCAAGAACATCCTAATGACCCAATAGTAAAGAAAGACGTAGAGATAAACCCACCTAAAGTCAAGGAGTTGTCTACGTATAAATGTCCTAGGGGCCATGAGTATACTGCCTCTGAACCTTTCATCATAGAGACTCCAGATATTCAATGTAACTCTGGCCCTCTATGTATTTACTGTTATGCAAATTGGTTGCACGTAAACATAGGGGCCGAAGAAATTGAGTAATCCAGAGCTTGACATGCAAGTGAAATTCGGATATTGTATCATCTGCGACAATGGTGCTGACCGCACAAATCGAGAATGGGTAGACGAGTTAATGCACAGAACTCCTGAAAAGGAAGTAGCCGTTACATCTTGCCATAGTTGTGAACCTTTGGCTAATACAAATAAAAATCTATTGCTACTTTCCATACTTATTCCAGAGGGAACAGACAATGGGTAAGTGGCAACAAAGAGAACAAAAGAGGTCTAAGCATATTAAAAGCCCTAAAATTAAAACGGGAGACATAGCGCATAAAGATAAAATACATAGGAGGAAGATTAGAGAAGCACAGAAAGAGAAGGAGGATTCGTGGGAACAACTTGAAACAGAAGGTGATATGTAATGGAAGATGATTTTTCGTTAGACCATGATTGTTTAGATGAGGAAGAAGTGCAGACTTTAATGCTTACTAGAGATGAAATTCTCTACATAGATGACAACTTAACCATGATGATAGAAAAAGAAAACAGCAGGGGTGGAGACAATCAGTTCTCTACGGTTAGACCTGTAATTGCTAATGCAGGATTACCAGCCCCTGTAGAGTTGCTAGAGAAAATAGGACTCGCTGTTCTTCAAGTAACGGATGAAGATGATGTGTGGGAAGGTACCATCAGTGTTCCTGTCACACCAACAGATTTATATATGCTGAGGGAACTTGCCCGAAGCACTATTAAAATTAATGGCAGATTCGTAGGGCTAGAACTAAAGAAGAAGCTGTACAAGCTACTCTATGCTGATGAATTCAAAGTAGAGAAGAATGTAGAGAAACTTCTAGCCGATGTCAATATGCCAGAAGATTCAAAGCCGATGATGGATTGGAGTGGCGAATCTCCGTGAGGAATTCGACCTAACTGTTAAGTCCTTTGATAGTTAGAATCGTTACCACTCCGATTAATTAACTGAGGGTTCCTCTTGTGTACAGGGGAACCCTCTCCCCTTAAAGGAGTATCATGGAAGTATTTGGAATATTAATATTATTGTGTGTGTCCTTTTATATAGCTTGGCTAAATTGGCGTATCCTAAATGTAACTGTAGAGATGCTACAAGTTACTGTGGATATAAAAGCGATAAGTAAGGAACTCTTGGTGTATACTAAGAAAACATATGAAGCTTTAAGTGTCCCTGAGGACTTGACAAATACCTCAGGCTCAGGTAAAATAGCACAGATGAATGAAACAAAGGAGGTGTCTGGTGGGTAACTTTAATGTACAAGGTCAATATCTTTCGGGTGGAGAACCTTATGATGTAGAAGCGGTAGTCAAGGCTAAGAATGAAGAGAGTGCCAAAGCTCAATTGAATTGGATTCTAGCCAATAAACATTGTTTGTGTAATGATTGCCTGGATGAGTATGTAAAGGATTACAGCACTGTGGTTCAGGTGCCACAATCCTTGAACTATTCTATGTGTGTAAAGTAAAGAGAAAGGAGAAGATATGCTTAATTTGAAGTTGTTTCAAGAGAAGGACAATGAAGTCCATAACTTCCAACCCTGGATGATGATAACGAATGCTATCATTATGACGGGTGTTTGGGCAACCTTGATGTTAGCTTTGATGGGTGTCCTCTAGTGGACACCCCTCAGGATAAAGGGTCTGATGTGTTTAATTCAGAACTAGACCATCTCCTTACACAACTGCTAGATGCCTTAGGTTGTACAGAGGAGAAGACTTATCAGATAGGGAAGATTATGTTGACTGACCTACATCTGTTTGATATGAAACAAAGAGACTACGGTGAGAACAACATTAGTAAGTTTGGAGAATTTGGTGTACTAGTACGAGCCAGTGATAAACTTGAGAGGTTGACAACTTTGCTTGACTCTGGTAGACTTCCAAACAATGAGTCCGTCGAGGATTCTTGGCAGGACTTGGCACTATATTCGACTATCGCAAGGGCCGTAAGAAACGGCACTTGGTAGTAGGCTTGTAGACCTGGCAAATATATTAAAGTTTAGGAGGCGTGTTATCGCTAATAAGGCCCAGAAGGGAATGAGCAAAAGCTCAAAAAGTATGTCTCAGTCAGCAGTCTATCTGCAAAAGGCACGGCAAACAGCTTACAAGTTGGCAAAACAAAAGGGATTCGTCACCTCTGACGATGTTGTTAACGTGGTGGGTATGCCTAGTTCCCCTTCGGTAATAGGTGCCCTCTTCAAAGACAACAACTATGTTAGGGTTGGTTATACTCCGTCCACCCGAAAGGGAACCCACGGTAGGGAAATCGGTGTATGGCGGTTGAAGTCTAACATAAGTTAGGCTCCACTATCCTCAATCCCTGTCCTCTAGTTGCAAGCCCTAGAGGGCAGGGAATAACATTAAGGAATAGGAATGAAGAAGAAAGATATAACAGAAGGAATGGTAGACTTTGGTGATTGGGATAACATACCACCTTGGGAAAATCCACCACCAGAACCAGAGAGGTCATGGATGCAAAGGACGTTAACTTGTAGAGGCTGTAAAAATACTTCCCTTGTCCATCGTGATAAGCCAATAATGGGGTTGCCTGTAAAGATTGAGAACGGATGGATAATGTTAAATGTAGGATGGATGTGTGAAGGATGTGTAGCCTGTCCTATATGTGCGGAAGTAATGTTTGAGCAACCACAGAATTGGGGACATACGGTACCTACTCAAACAGAACAGGGAATAACTATGCACCTAACATATGAGTCAGCTTTACCCTGTGATTCCTGTTGGCATGAGATTGAAGAGATGTATCCTGAAGATGCCTAGAAAGAAAACACAAGTTTATAAATGTGTACCCTGTGGTGCCCAAGCTAAAGATAAAGTACACGAACAGTATTTCTCCTATCAAAATGTAAATGGGAAAGTAGTAATCATGTGCTGGAACTGTGCAGATAAATTACATTGGGATACTATTACTAAGGAACGGGAACTAGGAATGTTTGTACTGGAACAAAGATTAGTATGAAATATGATTTTAACATAGAAGAACTGGACGCTAAAACTGCTGTGGAGTTTATTCAAGCTAGGCATTATTCTAAAGTGATGCCCAGGTTGACAAAACATTATCTGGGAATATATAATGGCAAAGACTTGGCAGGAGTTTTAACCTTAGGATGGGGCACCCAACCATATAATACTATCCACAAATTGTTTCCTACTCTAGAGAGCAGGGACTATTATGAGATAGGTAAGATGTGTATGGATGAATCCTATCCCAGAAACTCAGAGACTCAGATGCTTGCCAAGGTTCGTAAATGGATGCAGGATAATCTACCAGAGAAACAGTTCTTGTTTACATGGGCTGATGGAATAGTAGGTAAGGTTGGGTATGTATACCAGGCATTCAACTTCTTGTACGGAGGCTACATCTGGACAGACATTTACATCGGCCCAGATGGAGAGAAGATACATCCACGTTCTACTCGTCAGCTTCTTAGAGAGAATGAGGAATGGGAAGGAAAGGATAAACTGTTCTGGTTAACTCACGACTTCACAGAGCATAAGGGAATCAAACGAGTTAAAGGGAAACAGTTCCGATACATCCTACCTCTTAATAAGAAAGCAGGGAAGCTGCTAAAGGAATCAACCGTTAACTGGAATCAACCATACCCTAAAGAAGATTGCTTGAAGTGGAAGATAAGGACAGGCTACAAACAATACGAAGACCTAAAGGGAATGCCATCCTTTGACTTGGGTGTAGTTAATGTGAACAGGAATAACGTGGAGGCTATGAGATGATACGGTTGCTCTGGAATAAACTTCAGTGTAAGATAAAGGGACATCCGTATATTGAACATGAAGTAGTACCTATAAGTTTTACCAGTTTCTTTTCAGGCGGAGTTGTAGACTTAGCACTTCTTAGATGTTCTAAATGTAAAACTGTTCTTGGAAAGGTAAACAATGGAAGAGAATGATATTAACTTTTCTGAGCATATGCTACAGATATTAAAGGATGCACATGGGAAGGACTTTATAAATGAGTTCTTCATGGCGGAAGACCTAGAGAATTATATACGGGAACGGAATGTAACTAGGTCTGATTGGGATGACCCAACTGATTGGGTAAACGGAATGTCTATGGGAATAGCGTTTGCTTTAGAGCGATGCTTAGACGTAAGGTTTGGACGAAACCTAGAAGCTAAATTTAGGATAGAGTTAGCGTTATGGTTAATCGGTTTAATAAGGAGAATAGAAAACCATGAGTGAAGGAGTACAGTTACATTTATTTGACGTAGATAAATACTTAGATGAAGAATCGGATAACATAGTTTTATTAAGAGGGGAATTAAAAACCCACACAGAATTTTCTGCTCCAGGCTTTTGCGTAGTAGAGATAGGAGGATACGGAAAACTACGAACTAGGAAGTGGATGGTTATAGAGTTTAATGATGACAACACTTCCAAAGAGACTTCAGTGTACGATAGTATCCATGAGGCTCTGGCGTACATAGAACGGTTAGTAGATAAACCAGTACGCTTTAGAATCAATGAGCTAGGTATGTAGGTTGACAAAAAATCCAGCCTCGACTAAACTAGTTGAAGGTCGAGCAGTCGAAGCGGTGCAATGATGTAGTGTGGATGCGGTAGACCGAAGTGGTTAAAGACCACAAAGATGGACAAGGTACAGTACCGTCATAAGGGCTGTGGTTGAATCCTTGCCAGATGGCTAACACCTGAAAGCTATTACTAACCCTAGGGCGAAAGGGTGGGATTAACAATAGAGCAAGTAGATATACCTCTCCTGTTGTATCAGGGATGTACGAGAAACCGCTAGATTGGTTAGCCAGGATTCTAGATACTGGCATTAACCTCTAGGTCGTGGTCTGATGTATCGCTCTTGAGCCAGTGCATCGTATCCCTCGCTTAGTCTTTATTGCCCACCCTTTCATTTAAACCCCTTCTCCATATCCTGAGAAGCTGGTGGCTTATAACCACTTGTTGCAACAGAGAGTAATGAATCGTAAGAGGCTGTGTACACGTAAGCTGTAGAGTAAAGTCGTAAGACATTCTCTACTTCCCTCTCGCTGTTACTTCTCAGGATATGAAGAGGGGGTTTTTATATTAGGAGATATGATGATAGAAGTATACAAGAATCTACATAAGCATTGTTGGTCAGTACGAGATAACAAAACTGGTAAGGTTATTCAGCATGTAAGGAATATTCATCTAGTAGATGCAAAGCTAGTAGTTAGACCAGCAGGCAGAGAAAGAGTATTAAGGGAACGTAAAAAGAATGTACACGCTTTCGTTAAGGGTTCCGTTAGTACAGTAGGTGGAGTCCCTTGGAATATATGTGAGGTAGTTTATGACCCTTATAAACATTCCTCTTTTGTTGAGAAGGTTACAGGTAAACCAGTGTACCATGCTGACCATGTATTCCTAAGTAGTCTAGGTAATGTATATATCGTAAAGGAAGAAGATGATGAACGGACATAGTATAGAGTTTGGGCATGACTGCCCAAGGTGTGGTAAGAACAGTAGGTGTCTTATTGAAGATGGTCGGTGTGAGAATGGTGGGAACTGTGATGATTGCATCAAGGAACTCTACATGGATGAAGAGTCTAGAGATTACTACGGCGAACCAGATGATTGGGATGGGTGGGAAGAAGATTTAGATTCCCTTAAAGATTGGGATTGTGCAGATATGCCTACAGGAGAACGAGTATATAATTCTGACGCATATCCTTTTGAGATGGCTGAACCTTATGATAGGATAGTGGAACCCTAATGAATAGAGTATGGAAGGTAACTGTAACAGGATACGTTATACAAAAAGACTATATGGATGAACCTGATACATGGGATGTACTTGACCCATTACAATGGGATGATTTTGTAGACGTACCAGACATAGAGTTTATTGAAATGGTAGAGGCTACTAAACCTATAAAACATAATCCAGATATAACAAAGTGTGAGTTGTGTAAGAAATGACCAAGGTTGAAATGCTTAACATGATTGACACCCTTACAGTCTGTTTACGAGGCCCATCAGAAACAACAGTAAGTGAGTTAATAGAATCACAAGTACAGTGGAAGGAAATACAAGACTTAATAGATTTCTATAATGATATAATGTTTG
>VTLG01002887.1_pt1 | contig 15987 bp, 14 predicted proteins | sample 4694571 | NCBI WGS metagenome assembly VTLG01 (sample SAMN12604809, study PRJNA352737) | marine metagenome | biome: ENVO:00000447; feature: ENVO:00000209|ENVO:00000569|ENVO:01000036; material: ENVO:00002151; isolation source: viral sequences binned using virsorter ...
CATCAGAGATATTGCAGGGGCACTCGATGGTTTGTTTCAAGGAGAAAAACAAGTTCAAAAAGAAAGATTTGGCAACAAATCATTGTTAGGACAGTCTAAAGATGCAGCTCATGCAGTCATTGACGCAAAACTAGCACAGGAACAATTAGAAGAGATGTCTATATTGATTGACAACCGTTTTGGTTACGGCACTTGGAGACAAATAGTCAACGAACGTGCTAAAAGAATACAAGAAGAAAAAGAACAAATAGCAGAAGCTAAACGTAAACAGATGAAAGAACGAGAAGAAAACATGGAGTTAATGAAAACAGGAGCTATAGTTCTTGGTTCAATCATTGCATTAGCCGTGTTAATCGCTGTAATAATTAAAGGCATTATGATATGAGCGAAAGTGAAATTCAAGCTGAAGAAGTTACTACATTTGAACCTTCAAGAGGTGGTCCGGGAATGTTACAACCCGGAACAGAATCAAAAATCAAAACTAAGCTGAAGCAACAGGCAGGTCTTGGTGATGAACCTGCAACCTTACCAGAGGGAACGGAATACACTCCGACAGCAAAGACTGTAGAATCAGATGAGTTGATAACGGGCCCTGTGCCTCTTAAATCGAAAAAGGTAACTGCGGATCAAGTTACTGACACCTTTGATGTTGCCCCTCCTCAAAAAACTGCTGCTGCTAAATATGAAGCGCAGACTATCGAGGGTACACCTGAAGCTATTGCCGCTAAAGGAACACTATCATCTGAAGCTGTTATTGGTGACATTCAGGGTCAAGTGTCTGAACAGTCTATCGCACAAGCTGCTACAGGTGAACTTGATGAAAGAGCAACTGTCCGGTATCAGCTCGGTGAACTTTACAAGTCCTTTGAGGAAGGCGGAGAGCCTCCTGCGTGGGCAAGTCCTGCTGTTCGTAACGTTACAGCTATGATGCAATCTAGAGGTCTAGGAGCATCCTCTATGGCTGCAGCAGCTATGACACAAGCCGTCATGGAAGCAGGGATACCGATTGCAAAAGCGGATGCAGACAAGTATCAACAGATACAGCTGACTAATCTGAACAATCAGCAACAAGCTGCCCTCCAGAACGCTATGACTTTTGCCGCTATGGACAAAGCGAACCTAGATGCCCGTATGACTGCTGCTGTGAACAATGCAAAAGCTTTCTTACAGATGGACCTAACCAATCTAACAAACGAACAAAAGATAAACGAAATAGACTATCAAGGTAAGTTACAAACTCTGTTCAAAAATCAAGCAGCTGATAATGCTGCGGCTCAATTTAACGCTAAGTCACAGAATCAAATAGATACGTTCTTTGCACAGTTAGAAGCGTCTATTGAAACATCAAACGCTAATAGAGATGCTGCAACTGCTCAGTTCAATGTAAGTGAATCCAACGCTATGAAACAGTTTACTGCGTCACTGAATGATGAGCGAGATAAGTTCAACTCAAACATGGCGTTACAGGTGGAGCAGTCCAACGCACAGTGGCGACGGGATGTTAATACTGCAAACACTGCAGCAGATAATGAGGCTAACAGAATTAATGCTCAAAATCTGTATAATCTGACAAACGCCTCTCAAGCAGCACTATGGCAAGCCTATAGAGATGATGTGTCTTGGGCGTTGCAGTACGCTGAGAACAAAGAACAACGACAGCACCAGTATGCTCTGTTAGCTCTTGAGCAGTCCGGCAACATGGACATATATGAGCAAAAAGCAATCTACGATGCGGCTACAGAGTTGGGCAAAGGAGTTATTTTAAAGTTTTTAGATTTAGTTTAGGAGTTACATACAAGTTATGAGTGATAAAAAAAGTTTTTTAGATAAAGTACCTATTGTCGGGGATCTTGCTGATATTATATTTGGTAGCGAGGGAGCAGAAGACGCTGAACAAGCTCAACAACTCAGAGTTAAAGCGTACCGAGACACAGACGCAAGAACTACCAGCCCAGAAGTTACGCTAACTTCGTCTGGAATTACTTCACGAAGCACGGCAGGTAAACTCAATCTACAGTCTACTTCTGAGCTTCGTAACGCAGGGTTTAGTCAAGCAACTATTGAGGCTTTTAACAGTATTCTAGCCGCCAACAACCAAAGCATATTTCAAGAGATGCAAGCGGTGAGGCGTAGAACACCGTTGAAGCGTTCAATAGGACCTACGATTAAAACCGGATTTATGGGAAGCGGGCCCGGTATACCTAAACCTATAACGTATAAAGACAAAAAGGATATAGCATGAGTAAACCTGCTTATACAAACAATTTTACAGGTGGGGGGTATGATCCTATGCAGAGACCTCCCAGCGGGCACAGTCTCACATTAGAACGTGGTAATCAACCGTTTGAAAAACCCCCGCAATATACTAACCTTAATAAATTTATGGAGGAGTATATTGAACCTAGATTTGCATCCGAAAGTGTTCAAGAATCATTAATTGAAGCACTGGCTGCTGGAATAACACCGCAAGCCCTGTCTAAGATGATTGCATTATCCTCAGTGTCTGAAGGTTTAGCAAACATAGATCTTATTGAACTAGCAAGACCTCAAATAGAAATACAGGCAGTAGCCACTGCTCTTAATTTTGACCCTGAGATGTCAATTAACTTCGGTACAACTGAAGGACCAAGAGATGTATCTGATGTAGGAGAACGACTGCAGGCAATGGAACAGCTTAACCCTGTAAACTACAACAGAATTATGAGCAACATGCAACAACAACGTAAAGAAACTACTCGCGCAAAAGCGGAAGAGATTGTCAATAATCTCAGCCAAAACAAAAAGCAAAGTGGTGGATTCTTGTCAGTAGGGAAAGAAATATAGTATGTCACTTTTCGATATAATAGCAACGGGATTTCTAAAAGGCACTGGACAAGCACTGCAAATTGATTATGAAACGGGTGTCGAGTCACGCAGTGAAGCTCAAAAAGAACTATTAGAACGTCAACAAAAATTACTTGACACTATACAAGAGAATAAAACCAAAGAACAAGAACTTGTAGTGCAGGGTAACTTTGTTGTTGGTTCTGATGCGTTAGAAGCGTTCTCTGGACAGAAAAAAACCATGTTTGGAGGGGCTGGTGAAATGTTCTTGAACCCTAATTCTAACGGTTACAAGGCTTACAAACTAGGTACAGATTATGCCTCATCAAAACAGTCGTTTAACAGTATCATTGACACGCAATATACAACTGTTAATAATCAAAAATCTAATCTTTTTGAGGATATATTTTTTAGACATGTAGACCCTGAAACTGGTCAAATAAAACCAACTGCACAGTCTCACGATGTCAAAATATTCAACACAATAAGAAATGGTCTTATTTCAAACTTAACTGCTGCTCAAATGGATCTTCGAGAGAAGGCTGTAACACAAGAGGGTGGAAAAGATATTAAACCCAATCTTTATAAAGAGTTTGAACTTGAAATTAATAGAATGAAAAGAATGGGAGCATCTGATGCTTTTATTGATGATGTGTTTACATCAGCACTTGGGCAGAGTGCAAGAGAACAACGATTTTACTATGGAAGATATCAAGAGGGGGGCAACAAAGTTTCTGCAATTAATTTTAGTTCTCCCCCAACCGATCAAGAAAGAAGCATGGCAGATAGTATATCTGTTAATTCAAACCCGCATGAAAACATAAACCAAGTTAGTAATGAAAAAATATTTGAGGCTAAAAATATAGCAGATAATGTAAACTCTAAAAATTACACCTCTGTCGATGTTTTAAACAGTGCTAGTAACATATCTCGTCTGCTCGTTGATGGTAAAATTGATTATATAACAGGTGATCCTAGAAGAAACTTTAAAATAGTTGGAGGCGAAAGTGTTAGAAAAGAAGTGCAGAACACTTTGAAGCCTATAATGGCATTACCTTCTGTTGGAGATAGAATATCTCTTGTAGCTCTAGCAATGCCTGATGACTTTTTAGAAAACAAGTCAGCAGGAAGAGGCACAGCCTACGCTCAAAAAACAAGTGTTGAATTTGAAAAGGATATTATTTCAGGAATAACTGGCATTGATGACGTTGCTAAGTACCAAGAAACTTTAACATTACGAGTAAAAAATTCAGGTACTTTAACGTCTCGATTAAACACTATTGATAGCCTCCTCACTGGAGAAGATCCAGCGATTCCCGGTGCTGTTGGTGGCTTTATACTGGGGGTAGATGCTGTAAGTAAAACATTTGATGAAGTTACTAAAATTGTTGGTTTAAACACTAAAGACGAAGAAATGTCTGAAGAATTTCAAGAAGGTAAAAAACTCTTCAGTAAATACAGCGAACTTACACTAGACGGGGCTTTAAATGCAACAGATAGTCAAGTAGAAAAAACTAGAATGTTGCGTTATCTTTTGACCGAAACCGTGTTTACTATTGCTAGAACTCTTGAAAACCCAGAAGGTAAAGGTGCACGACTCTCCAAATCAGATATCGATGCTATCGTAGAGGCAACTAACTTTGGTGCAGTTTTTACAAGTGCTGAACAAATTATGGCAATCACAAAGTTGCTAAAGCGTAGAATGGCGTATGACCTTGCAGAAGCTGAACACCTTCTTGATAACTTTACGCCTGAACACATTCAAGCGGCTAAATTTTTACGTCGTCAATCCGGCAAATCAAGTGATCCTACATTTATAGCGGACTTTAATGCCGATGATATAGATAGTCAAAAAGCAGCGTTCAGTGATTTCCTTCTTAATTTAAGAGATGATATTGTAACAGAGAGAACCGTAAGAAGAGATCCTGTAACGGGAGAGCCCCTATCATCAGATACAACTCCTCAACCAAAACCTAAAGTGCCTGAAATAGAACAATTACAAATCGATAGCATTAACAAAAAATCCGGCTCCGCTTACAAACTACAATAGGACTAATACATGTCAGAAACCATAAATCTATCTCCTCTTAATACCACAGACGAAGATAAGAAACTGTCAGATCTTTCTCCAGAGACACCTGCAGAAAAACCACCACAAGAAGAGAAAGCTCCAATTGCAACATCTGCACAGATGGAGCAGTTAGCCCTTGCCAATAGTGTTTCTGATAGTGAAGAAGCCCGGAAGGATGACATTGAAGTTATCCAAAAAGAAATGGCTGCTGATAATCAGATAGAACAGACGGTAACACAAGCAGAGGGTCCGGAAGATTCTGAATCTTTTCTGTCTAGTCTTGCTACATCTATCATGAAAACTCCCCCCGTCGTAGCTGCCACCAAGTTAGCAATAGACACGGTACAGACTAGAGCTCTGTTTGAAGAAGACAGAGGCGGTGTGCTATCTCCTAAGTTTTTTAAGGATGAACAGCCCACTATGACAGCGGAGCAAGTTCTAAAAAGTTTTTACTCTGTAGGTGATGAGGCGTTAGACAGAGCGTTTTATGGCATCATTACTCATCCAAGAACATTAGGCGTTTTAACTGTACGCAATTCAGATGGCACAATCATCCCAGACACTATTCGTAAAGATGGTAAAATTAATCCTGCTGCTGCATTACAGATTGCAAATAAAAGATACGATGAGTCCAAAGATAAATCGACCAGTAACTTTATAGACTTTACCGGAGAGGATGATGATGAACGTTTTGCTCTTCTCGGAGCTAGTAAGGCTAAAGTTGTCGTTATTCAAGGAACTCGTGATGATAAAGATGCAGTGTATACAACTATTCCCGGATATGGCCCCGGATATTACCTGTTCTCAAATACAACGGATGTAGCTCGAAACGCATACCTTAGAGGTTTTATTGATTCAGACGGAAATGAAAGCACGAGCACTCTAGACGAACGAACTCAAGATATCATAAATAACCTAATCGACACTTCTGGTAGATATGTAGAACTGTTAGACGAAGTGCCGGATGTTACGGACGCAAATAGAATACTTGCAATAGCAGCCAGAGGTGCTAGGGGTGCAACTGAGACAGGAGTCAGCATACAAAATCTGGCAGCTGGTTTGTTTAACAGTGCTGTAAGTCTTGCAACTAGTATGTCCCAAGCACAAATCCAGATTTCTGGAACGACAATAGAAGCGTTAGCCAGAAATCCAGAAGCAAATGCTACAGCTAGACTATCAACACGGATGTATATGGACGCTATAGATGACGCTTCAGAGGATTTCAAAATAGAGACTATCCCAGAACAGTTTGCACGGGAGGCTCAAATACCTGTAGAATTAGCTGAACGTATATTTGCGTATGATGAAACTTTTAGAGAGAGAGCCGTTAAGCTCTTCCCAGAGGTTGCAACATTTTATGGTATATTTAAATCTGTAGGAACAAAGACAACAAAGAGAGCGTATGAAGAGTTTCAGGATTACGTGCGTAAACAGCCAGAGTTTCTCAACGACTCTGATGATGTCATAATCAGTAAGTTTCAGAACCAAGAGGGTCTTTACGATACTATACTCACTAGACACGTTGATGAACGGATGGGTAGAATATCTCTCAACCCGTTAAACATTTTTAGAAATGCTGGGCAACGTAGAGAGGCGATAGAGAAAAAAATTGGTCGCGGTTTTAGGTTTACAGAGGAGGGTCTCGCGGAGATTGAAGAGCAGTCCTCCAAACGTGTTGCATCTCTTTTAAAACAAGCACAGGATATCGATGAACGTCTACAGATAGTTGCCCCACAACTTGGACGACCTGCCTTGACTGCAGCAGAACGGTTTGTTCTTAACACCAAGAAGTTAAACCTTACAGGTAAAGCAAGCTATGAAAAGGTGTTTGGTGTTCCGTTCACAAAATTCGATGATCTTGGCTCAGAAATAGTTTCTTTTGGAGGTGCAGTTGCTGCTATATCTGTTGCAGAAAACTTTTTTATTGAACCTGACTTTTCTGCTGGAACGTTTTTAGGTGTAAGGGCGGGCTCTGAAATAGGGGGTGCTGTTTTAGCTCCTATCCTGTTCGAGACAGTTAAAAGACCTTTTAGTGCAACAGCTTTAAACGCTGCTATAGATGTAGCTGATTTCACAATGTCTGCAATGATAAGCGGTAAAACAGATAGAATAAAATTTAGGGATGCGTTTCCTAAAGCTACTGTAGGATCTGCCGCGTACAAACAAGCTCTAAGCATATATGACACACTATTTGAGGGTCTTAGTGCTACTGAACGTAACGCATTTTTACAAGAAGGAAGTGATGCTACTTCTTTCATAGATGACATTTTAGATATAAAAGACCCAATAACAGGAGACGCAGCTTTTGAAAGAAGTGACCTTGAGTTAACGTTGGGTGCTGCTCTCAACAGCCCTGTCCTCAACGCTCTCTACCAAGCTACACTAGGTGTTGTAGATATAAAAGACCAGTATGATCTCGGAAAAAGTTTGTCCACTCAAAGTGAGCTCATCAACCGACAACAAGTTTCTCGTGATAAAATGCAGAAAGTTCTCACTAGCATTGTAAATCCTGAAGAAAACCTGTCCCCAGAGGGATTGAGAATGTTTAGGATTTTAGAAACAGGACTAGCACAACAAGAAGTAGCATTAGACAACCAAATCAAAGCGTTTAACAAGTCTAAAGAAACCTACTTCAACGTACTTAAAGAAACTATTGGTGTAAATGAAACTCGGAAGATAGAACTAACAGGGGTTCCCAGCAGTAAAAAAGCATTTGAAGCATTTGAAAGAGACTTTAGAGTAGATGCTCTAGGAGATGATGGACTACCTGACATTGAAAAGGTAAGAACTTTCAATCAACAGATTCTTGAGTTACAACAAGCAGCACAAGAAAACTGGGACAATCAGCTTAAATTGTTTCAGTCTGGTCAAAATGCATACGGTGATGATTCTATAGAAACATTTCTGTTCGACTACCATGCAGGATTAAAAGTTACAGACCGCACCGCTTATAAAGAGGCCTACGCATTAGTCGATGCCAAACATTCCGATGTTTATGTCGATGGTTTTAATTTTCTTAACAGAATCAAAAGCGGAAGAGCTTATGAGTATATGACCAGCGATGAGCTGTATGACGTGAGCACTGATGGTCTTGAACTCATCAATACACCCACAGGGGATGCTGCGTCTGTTTTAGTAAACAAGATAGGAGTTAGTAAGTCCGTACCACAAGAACGTCAGTACATGGCTCTTATGGAAACAGCTGCACATCGTTTCTTCGTGCAACGTGCTGGGCAACAAGCTGGTAACAACATGAGAAAAAACATTGTAGATGCTTTTGTTGATTTACCTGAAGAAGTAAGAGAGGCGTATCCTTTACAGAGTTCTCGTAATATTGATGTCTGGGAATGGCAGAAAAAATACTTTGCTGAAGAGTCCTTCGATAACGTGCCTGACGAGTTAAAATCTTTGTTTGGGTTTACAGATCAAACTCAAATGAGAAACTACGCAGACTCCATGCAATTACCTTTGAATTTTTCTGAATTAAATACTCTCGACAATGTAGTTGGAAAAGGCCGATTTAAAGCAGAACAGACAGGGGCTACTGAACTTGAAAGAGTCATGAACGGTATCCAAGAATCTATACGTCTAGAGAGATCACAAGGTCTTCGCTCTAGGACTACAGGTGAGTTCATAGATGCTGCAAGACGAGACGAAATAGAAAGTGACATAGCCGCTGCAGACATCAAATTTAAGATACACCAGAAAAGACATAGCTCTAGAGATATCTCTAATAAAGGTGGTAAAAATCCACTCGTTAAAGCACAAGAAGATGGTGTTCAAGCAGAATATATGTCTAAAATTCTCAAAGGGATGGAAGAGACATCAAGTCCACAGAAGTTTTTTGAAAGACAGGAAGGTCGTAATCTCATAAAACTATTTGGAGAATGGGATGAAGCTACTGGTCAGTTCTATTTAATCGAAGGGTCAAAAGGGGCGGAGGACTTAAAAAAGCTCATGCAAAGTTCGTTCCTTTCTAACATGCTAGGAACTTCCGGAGGTAATTACGTTACTTCCTTTGCAAAGTTAGATCCGGCTAAACAGCCATTAGGCGTGTTCACAACTTATGATGGTATTGTTCAACTAGATGACGTTGCAGGTGATATGCTCCAGAGAACAGTTATTGAGAATCCCGTCAAAACTATGAGAGCTATGGAAGCCATACCTACATACACAAGAAATGCTGATGGTGCAATAGAAATTGCGGGCTCTCTGTTTAAGGAAACAGACGAATATTTCCCAATAGGAAGATATGAAAACATTGAAAACGTACCTATCTTTAGTCAACAGCTAGGTAAAAGTGTGGAGTATCTAGATGAATTAACAAAAGAATCAGAAGATTACATAAATACTTACGTTAAAATCTATCGAAACCGCGTGAAAGAGTTAGAGCGGTTAATAGATGAAAAGGGTAATTTTGAAGACATTATCTACAAACAAGCGACAACTGATACAGGTAAAGTTGTTCTCTCTGGATTTAGAGAGGGACTACCAGAAGCTGAACGCGAGGCTTTTGATCTCTTGATAAACAAGTCTGTGCGTCGTGGGACATACAGAAAGCTACAAATAACAGATGGTGTAGATATAGACATTCTTAAATTAGACAAACTCTTCAGTGATGATAGAGCACTTGAAGCGTTAAAAGAGACAAGTCCTAATGTAGTCAAGAGTCTTGAGTCTATTAAGAGGTTTACCGATAGAGTGTACCCACCAGACCATCCTCTTAGACTTACAGGTAAACCTTTACCGTTTAACATCGAGTCTGGCTTTAACAAGCTGTGGCAGGTTATGCGTCACCAAGCTAGTTTTAGATGGCTTGCACTTGAGGCTCTTTTTAGAACAGGTAGAAAACAGAAGTACGACACATTTGTCACAATGATAGGCGATCCGGAGATAACGGAAGAATTTCTTAAAATATTAGAGGCTGGTGTTCAACCCAAGACAGCAAAAATGAACAGAGCACTAGAACGTTTTAGTAGGGCTTTCACACGCAATGTTGTTATCAACGCTGAACTAAATAAAGAGGGTATCACGGAGCGTGACGTTAGACGACGTGAAGAGGCGGGAGAACGAGGATTCCGATTTGCGCCTCAACAAGATGCCATTTATGGGGGTCCTAAAGACATGATCGAAAGATTAGATCACATAAACAAAGTAAACACAGTAGCACCAATGGGAGTAATACAATGAAGACCTACAACAACGGCCCGAAAGGGATGAGGTATGGCGGCAACGCTCGAAAACCTATGATGTACGGCGGCGGCATAAAACGAGGCATAGCATCTTTTGAAAAAAAGTCTCGTAAGAAAAAACAAATGGGAGGCATGAACATGCAGATGTCCTCTCCTATGCCAATGCAGAGCCGCATGAATCAAATGCAACCACAGATGATGGCAAGAGGTACAGAAAAAAAAGTAACAAAGAAGAAATCATTTCCTGATCTATCAGGGGATGGGAAAATTTCACAAAAAGACATTCTCATAGGACGCGGTGTAATAACATAAAAAAAAGAGGTGCGATAAAACGCACCCCCTTAACAAGCCCCGGTAGTTTTTACTATCGGGGTTTTTTGTTAGAAATAATCGTTAATAATTTCTATTTTTTCATGAGCTGTAGCTATTTTTTCAATCTGTATTTCTATCGCTTCAAGAATATCAGAGTGCTCCCCGATACCTGCTGCGTTACTTAAATATACATCTACGTTAGCTTTCGCAACAGCAATCTCACCTTCTAATTTTTTAGTTAGTGCATCTAACATGTTACAATCCTTCCGGTAATGAGTTTAATAAACCAATAGATAGCAAGACAACAGCTGCAGCATTTATAACTATAATGGCTCTGTCGTGCCACAGCAGACCTACAACTAACCAAAGTCCAGTTCCTATCAAAGAGAGGACAAAATCAACCTGTGTGCTCAACTCTGACGCTCTGACGCATATGGCAGAGAGAAGAAAAACTGTCCCAGCCCACTTTATATACCATGATAAATCTCTATAAGGTGTTACCTTGTTAACCAATCCTATGCCCGGTTTTTTTATCTCTTTTTTTTCCAAGACTGTCGTAGTACCAACTTCTGCGCTTGCTCTCTTCATATTCTGTTCTTTCAGTTAAAGGAAGGGGCATTTGTCTAGGATCTCTTTTAGCCTCTTCCAATTCAAAGTCATCTGATAAATCCGTTTGCTCGTTCAAGTATTTCTCCTCCTGTGGTTTTTAAATATCTTAACATAGTTGTTATTTGAAATGTGCCCTCAAAATCTGGAGCTTGGTTGTTCATAGTCTGTTCAAATATTTCTGGCTCAACATAATCCATTTCTAATTTAACATCACCAGTTTTTGTCAGACCCATTCGTAAAGAAAAAAGATCGTCTATTTTTGTTATTGGTTTTTTCATAGTGTATCCAACTCATTTATAGGTATGTTGTAACAGTCAGCACGAAATATGTAGCCATTACTAGGGTCTACATCACCTCGTCGATATCGTGTTGCTTTTTCAAAGAATTGTTTTTTAGATACGCGACCTAAAAGCCATGCTCTCGACATGTTTTTTAACACTCGCACAAACACATAGTCATCACATTCTTGATCACTACCATGAGCGGCAACAGAACAATCATAAAAGGGCAACGGCTCTGAGTCACATCTTTTTGTCTTAACGTCGATGCGCCTTTCACCGTCAATTAAATCATAATTAAAAGTGTTAGAAAATTTAGCGTGTAAATGTCGTTGCACTAAAATTTCACCTAAACAGCCCACCACATTACTTGTGCCGTTAGTTATGCTTCCAGACAAAAAAGGCATGTCAGAAGCTCTGTCCCATGCCTCTTCTTCTATTTCTGCAGTTACGGCTACTTCAATCATTAATAAGTGTCCCAAAAAGACACGACTGCTAATAGAGCTATGATACCAAAAACTATGTATGTGTACCAAGAATAATCCATGTCGTTACTTCCTAATTAACTTGAAACAATATCTACAACTTCACAAGAGTCTCCAGAACAAGCTAATTCTCTGTTACCGTTTGTAGAGTCTTCTATTTCAAACTCTTCTAATTTATCCCAATTTATTGTAGTTGGTGTGGTCAAGTCAACCCTTATTTTTTCACCCTTTGTGTTAGTAGAATATTGGAAAACCCCTTTGTATTCTTCTTCTGTAATGTCTTGATAGGGTGCTTGACGATACGTGTGTTCAGTAAAAGGTAAAAACGAAATACCACTACATATATCAAAATTTTCGTAAACCCAAGAACCTACACTTATCCACTCATGTTCTTTAACACTAACGGTCACTGAAGGCTTGTGCTCACACCAATGCATCGCATACATCCTCCAGAGCTCTAATTGTTCTATGGCAGACATCTCCGTTCTAGTAACGGCATTTTTAGGAGAGCGTGTTATAAAACTAAATATAGTCGTGTTATTAGGCTTATAAAAGTCTGGTTCACTTGGAACACCCTCACTTTTTAAAAACTGTGTCAGAGGATCTTTATTATCGCCTCGTACGGTTCTAACGTAAAACGAATTGTGACGAGCATGAATACCACTCGCAGCGTCTACAAGTTGCGATACAGTGCCAGAGGGCTTAACACAAGTTATAGCAGCTGACTTTGGTATGCCTATCTTTTGTGCTATGTAACCGTTTTGATCAATCGCCTCTCTTTTCATTTCAGACAACCATCTTGTTGCGTCCTCTGTTTTTGATAAAAGATAATGATCCATAATCCCTGTTAAAGAAACGCCTAGTAATCTTTCCTCTTCCGTATTTTTTTTCCAAACACGGCGAAGGTATTTAAAATTAGTTAACGTGCTTTGAAACGTGCCAAGAGTTGTGGCTAAACGAACTTTTGTTTTTAAATCCTCTAACGTGTCGTTAGGACGAACCACAACCTCAGACAAGTTACAAAACTGATATGGGCGCAATATAATCTCACTACAAGGGTTACACCCAAACTCATGATCAGGCTCTCTTCTACCATTTTCTAAAACCTTCATACGAGCTGATTCTCTATTGAATATACCGCGCTCTCCGCTTTTGCTGTCATACAAAGACAGCCACTCTTTCATGAAAGTTCCAATATCAGGCTTTTCAGTGTAGCACACTGAGTTATTTGCTAATTGTCGATGTTTACTATGTTCCCACCACTTACCAGATTTAGCGTGTGCCATCTCTCTGTTTGATAAATCAGATAAACTAATTAAAGCGGATCTTCTGACCCCCCCTACTACCACTACATCTCCTATTTTACACATGATGTCGTGACACTCAAGAGATGATAATCTTCTACCAGCAGCGTCTCTAAATTTGTTTATTGTAAAGTTCATTAACTCTAGGAGAGGCTCCGGTCCAGATGCTCTACCCCCCATAGTTTTTAATCTCTCACCTGCTGCACGAACATCTGACACATCAATATTTGGAACTTGTCCAGAATACAGAAGAGATATTAGTTCTCTGTAAGCTCTAGCCCAACCGCTTCGACTATCTGCTACATGTATGACTGTCTCAGAGTTTTCAAAATGTTCATTAACAATAGGCAGCATCTGCACATATTTTTCCTCTACAGAAAAACCAACTCCTGTGCCGCACATCAGTATATACATACATTCGTCAAACGCACGTGGGCTATCAATCGGTAAGTAAGAACAGTTGTAACCTACAACATTATCTTTTTCAAGGGCAGGACCTGAAGTCATCAAAGCTCTCATAGAAGGCATGATATCTAAATTAATAACCGCCTCCTCCAATTGTTTTTTAAATTTTTTATTTATTTTATAATTGTGAGTTTCAAATAAATGTTGCTCCATAAAATCAAAGTAACGAGATACCGTCTCTGTCCAAGTCTCTCTTCTATTATGCTCTGGCATCCATTTAGCGTAACGTGATTTATGTATGAACTGTTGATAAACAGTTGGTAGATGATTACAAGAGGACATCTTCTTTTTCCTTTCTTACTTTTTCTATTAGTTTGTTTAAATACCAACGTGCCTTTTCTAAATCTTCAAGGCCGTTCTTATACCGATAACGCCATAAATATTTAATTACGTTACCTTGTAAATAAAATTCAAAGCCATAACTTGTTGCAGCTTCTATTGCATCTATGCACTCTACTGACCCGCTGTGCTTATAATGCTCTGGTGTATTAACCATGTCTTTTTCAATCATTGTTTTGGTCCAAAATCAATTCTAATGATATTATCAACGTTTTTATTTTCGTCATCGTCTTCAGAGGTAATTTCATTTGCGATTATAGAAAATTGTTTTGCAGCTAAACCTTCTGTAAAGACCCTATCTAAATCAGAATTTAGTAAACCAAGCAAACCTTCTATGGCGACTTCAGCAGGATGTGGGTGTCCCTCATCATCAATTAGCTTACCGCCCGTCGTATCATAAACTGCAGCAGCAAAACTATCCTCACCTGTTGGCCTAAGAACCATATAAAAACGGTCCGGTAACAACATGTTTTTTTCTATTTCTATTTGTTTGAAATGATCATCTTCTGTCATTTAAACCACTCCTGTGGGCAAGAGCTTTCCGCCCATAAAAAATTATGTCTCTCACACCACATGGCGTAAGTTGTTTTACTGTTTTTGCGTATCTTATTACGTGCTCTTTGAAAAACGAATCGTATATCTATATCAGGGTTTTGTTTTTTTATCAAGAGATGTTTTGCTCTATCTGCAGCATCGAACTTCCCTTTTGCTTCAACAAAAAAATTGTAATCAGGAAACCAAAAATCCGGCGTGTAATTTTTGATTTTAGGTTGATATGATATTTTTTCTGTCTCGTACTCGTATTGTAAATTTGCTTCTGATAGTTTGTAAGCTAATGACAACTCAAAGTCAGATCTAAATTTGTGTCTTCTCATTAACTCTCCAAATCCAGCGGGTGTGGTAAGTAAAGCCCGGTTATCATTTTTATTTCTTTTCGTAGGAAATCTTCCGTCTCTGGGGAAAACTGATTTAACAGGGATAATTGTTTTTCTATCTGGTAACTTGGAAGACATACCACTCCTTCTCGTTTTAAGACAAACTTTATTCTCAGTAAATCTCCCTCTATTAAGGTACGATCTCGTATTTTTGTTTCACTACTTAAAGGTGTGAAGTTATCGTTTTCAATATAGTTGTCCACTAAAGTTAGGGGTAAGCCCTGCCTATGATTACGTAAATATATAACATCAGAGGGGCCACCAGCTCTTTTGGTAGACTCTACAAAAACGTAAAAGATGCTTGGGTTTAGCTCCAAATCATTTGGTTTGAACTGCCCGTAGTATAATATCATAAAACAACCGAATCTGTTTTATGAGTCGTGTACCAAGTGGCAGGGCGACTTTGTGCTCTTGACGTTGCTTTCGGCAAATAAACTGCTTTAGGCCAACAATGTTTTTTATAACCACAAAAACTACACTCTTTTGGCATCAGCTTGTTTCCTGTAGGTGTACCTTTGTAAATTTCAAGTTGAGGTTTAAAACCCTTTTGAAACTTTTTGTTTTTCAATAAAAACTTAGCGCGAGATAAAGCATCATCTAAATATTTCTTCATGTCGTCTTCTTGATCATCTGGAGCAGTGCAGACTGTCCATTCTCCATTATTTTTATTTATGACAATCCAACCACCAAAAGGCAAATCAACAGCAGCAGAATACAAATATCCCTGCATAATGTATCCAAATGCGTCGTCCTCTTTGATCTTTTCATACCCTCCGAAAGTACCGAATTTATGGTTAAAAGAGTAATCAGACGCGGATTTGATGTCCCAGACTTTTGGCCCCGTCCCGTCATCCATGATAAGATCCAGTGTACCATTTATTATAATCCCTTCACCTAAATCAAGTTCAACAGATTTTTGTGTTTCTATTATATCCACACCTGCCAAACGCATTGTTAGAATAGCAAGTGCTTCAATTAAATCGCCAAGTATAAATCTATTAAAACTGTTATACTCCATCTCTTCTTCAACACCTTGCATAGATAGCTGTTGCTGGCAAATAGGGCGACCTAATCCAGACATGCGTATTTTTCCCCCAGACTTGCGGGAGAATTGTTTTTTAGAAGTTTCCTGTATAGATTGAAGATACTCTTCAAACGCATCAGGGGAGAGGTT
>VTLG01003711.1_pt1 | contig 15986 bp, 16 predicted proteins | sample 4694571 | NCBI WGS metagenome assembly VTLG01 (sample SAMN12604809, study PRJNA352737) | marine metagenome | biome: ENVO:00000447; feature: ENVO:00000209|ENVO:00000569|ENVO:01000036; material: ENVO:00002151; isolation source: viral sequences binned using virsorter ...
AAAAACCACCCCTAGAAAGGGATAAGACGGATATCAGAAATGACTACGAATACACAAGAGGCAATTTATACTCTATCATTGAGAAAGGACAAGAAGCAATTAACGGAATTCTTGAACTTGCTCAGGAAAGTGAAATGCCCAGAGCATACGAAGTTGCTGGACAACTCGTTAAATCAGTCTCAGATGCCACCGACAAGTTGATGGATCTGCAGAAGAAACTTAAAGATGTGGAGGAAGAAAAAGAAAGAGGTCCATCTACAGTTAACAATTCATTATTTGTGGGTTCAACTGCCGATTTAGCAAAGATGCTAAAAGAGGCGAGTAAAGCACAAAATAAATAAAGCTATGGTAAATAAAACTCCTATTGCTGATCTTCCGTCAATAGACGAGTTTATTGTTGAGCCTCCAGAATTACCTTCAGTCTCACAATTTTTACCAGAAGAAGTCGTAGAGGAAGAAATACAAACTATTGAGGATGCTGATGGAAATGCATTCTTAGAAGTTGAGGATCTTGTTAAAGCACCTGAATGGGGTGAGTTGGTACGTATGGTTAATGATGTCCGTAAGGACATTCCAGAGATACCAGAGATTAAAGATTATGCACCAGAGTTAGAAGAACTCTCAGCAACTATTCAGCAGTTAAAGGAAGAGATTCCAGTAGTACCAGAAGTGAGGTATTATGAAGATGAGTTACAAGCATTACGAGAGTCAATTAGTAAAGTTGAAGACTCTATCCCTTCTTTACCTGTATGGATTCACAAAGTCACAGAAGTCCCAGACTTTGCATGGGTGGGCAAAGGATTTAATGTTATCGATGAAGACTTCAGAGGGGTAAGAGATACAATTTCAACTCTTGCTGCCAGAGTAACTGCTGAGTTGGAAAAGATACATGAAGATAGTGATGTCAAGCAGTTTGAGACAAAGACTGACTTTAAGACTATCCATGAAAGAGTTGATACGGTAAGAAAAGATATCTTTAAAGAACTTAGAGAACAATCTACTGTTATCTGGAATCTTCAGAAGAAACTCAAGAGTAATCAAAAAGAATTTGAGATAACTTTTAATGAAAAGGTAGGAGATAGATTTGATGCTTTCAGTGAAGTAACAAAGAAAACTGTAGATAACTTACAGGAATCTTTTGTTGAATCTACAGATAATCTTGCTAAGTATATGGATAAGGAGGTGAAGTCTCTTCAAGAAAGAATAAAGACTTTACCAAAACCAAAATATTATGAGGAAGATATAAAAAATATTAAAAGAGAACTTAAAGATTTAACAGAGTTAAAGTCTATTGTATATGATATAAAAATAACACAAGGTGATATACAAGAAGGACTTTTAAATATTCCTCCTAATGTAAATAATTCAGATCCATTAACTCCTTTGGATCAGAATTTTGCTACTCATGAAGACTTAGCAAAACACTATAGACTTTTTATCAATAGAGTTCAGCAACAAATAGCAACCTTAGGTGGCGGTGGTGCTGTACGTTTTGATGATTTAGAAGACGTTGGTATTGGAACTTATACCAAGTATAGTACTACAGCAACTAATCCTGGTATTAATACAGGTACAGTATTAATATATGATTCTAATTTAAAGATTGTTGGTATTGCTAGTACAGCATTAACTACAGATGCGGAGACTTTAGATCAAACATTGAAGCAGGGTAATACTTCTTCGATGGGGATGAATATGAGTGGTATTGCTACTTTTAGTGATACTACTAATGCAACATCCGCAAGTACAGGAGCATTAATTGTAGCAGGTGGTGTTGGTATTGCTAAGAGTCTTCATGTTACTGGTAATATATCTTGTGCAGGAACTGTTCATTATGAAGATGTACAACATGTTGATTCTGTTGGTATTAGTACGTTTAATGATGGTATAGATGTTGCTGGTATTGTTACTGCTTTAGCAGGTTCTGCAGTAACTTATTATGGTGATGGTTCTAATTTAACAGGTAAAGCATCTATAGGAATGGTACTGGCATTAGGATGAAAACCTTTAAGCAGTTCATTTCAGAAACTCCTAGTATGTCTGGTCCAGTAGTACCAGATAACCCTGCTATGGCAGGGTATGTACCTAAGTTATTTCCACATGATACTACTCCTTTAGATCAAGGTTTTCAGGGTCCAGGAGAGACAGGACAAGATAGATATAATAGATTTTTTGGGGTTATACCTACTGAAAGGATGACTCTTAAAACTAAACTTGATGGCAATGATTCTATTGATCAAATGGTACAAGCATCTAAAGAATTTGTTGCTGTACAAGACAGTAGAAGTGCTGCAATAAGGTATAAACAGTTTCAGCAGAATTTAATAGGTGATAAATAGAATGACTTGCTAGGAATTCTATGCCTGAAGAAGTTAAAGAAGAACTTCACGAGGAAGAACATAAGGAGAAAGAAAAAGGTCGCTTAGGTAAACTTAAGGACGCTATTCTTCCAGATCAGGAGGAGCAAGCTGCTATAATAAGTACATTCGTTAGATTGGGCGTTCTTGTCTGGTCAGGCGGGATATTGACATTAAATTATGTGGCTATCCCAGGAATTCCTCAACAGAAAATTGATCCGACTTTCATAGCTTCAGTTTTTACAGGAGTTTTAGCTTCCTTCGGAATTCAGACAGCGAGTAAGAAAGGAGACGGTACCATGAAAATGAATGGTAACGGTGCTCCTGGACAAGTATCTAAAGCAGACATGGAAAGACTTATTGAAAAAGCAAGTCAAACCGCACCTGCTCAGATAATCAGAATTGAACAAGCACCTATTAAAATAGGTGGCATTGATCCAGAACCCCCTGTTAAACCTACTGTATAATAGTCATGTCTTGTCAAAAAGTAATTAATGTCATTGCTGTTGCGTCTGCTGTTGTATCTGCTGCCGTTGTTGGGAGTGGTGTATTTGTATTTGTCAACAGAGATTCTATCATTGATAGCATCAAGCAACAAGCTCTTGAAGCAGTCCTTGGTGGGGCTGGTGGACTTGGCGGTGGACTCCCTACTGGTGCCAACGATTTGCCTAGTCTTGGTGCTACTCCTAGTATCGGTGGTCCTGCTCCAGCGGCGGCGCCGGATTTCCAAACCAGTCTCTGATATAGAGGACGAATTGGATGAACAAGTGGATTGGCCTTAGCCTAGGATCTCTCCTGGGCATATCCCATATTGGAATGATTGGTATGATTGCTCAGGGAAATAAAATCCCTAAGGTTAATCTGCCAATAGGAGAATATACTTCTTACGTTGTAGAAGCAAGTGAGAAGGGATATAAAATTAGTTATAGAGCCCATGATCCAAAAGTAATGGTTAAATTGGAGAAGGGTAGCAGTCCTGCTGGTTTCTTAGGATTCGGTAAGAGACATGTCTATAAAGAGAATCAGTATATGGCAGAAGGTTATCTTCATACCACTCCTATGACTGATAAGGATGGCAATCCACTTACGGCAAAACAAATAGCGTGTATTAAAGCACAAGGTAGTGGAGAATCTACGGGAAGATTAGTTGGTGGTGGTTTAGGTACTGCTGTCGTTGCTAATACTGGACTTGCGTCTATTCCTGTGGTAGGATGGGTGTTAGCTGGTGCTACTACAATGCTTGGAATGGATCAGGGTGCTGAAATTGGCGGTAAGATGTCCAAAGATTTTAAAGGTTGTGATGATATAGAACTAAATGAGGAAGTCTAGTCATATTATTGTTGTAGGTGGTGGAACCGCTGGTTTAATATCTGCCTTAATGTTGAAAACTAAATTTCCTTTTAAGAAGATTGAGGTTATTAGATCTTCTAAAATAGGAACCATTGGTGTGGGAGAAAGTTCTACAGAACATTGGAATGATTTTTGCAGATTTGTAAGGATTCCTAGGTTAGAAACTGTACAGAGAGCAAAATCAACTTGGAAAATTGGAGTACGTTTTAATGGTTGGTCTGATAATGATTTTTTACATCATATAGTAGGGCCTCATGAGAATAAAATAGCGGATTATTATCATGTCTATGCTTATCTTATTTCAGAAAATAAGGATCCTAAAAAACTTCAACCAGATATCTCATGGGAAAATAAGTTTCATTTAGGAAATATTGTTCATAATGATGATCCACCATGTTATCAATCTCATTTTGATACTTATGAACTTATTAAGTTTTTAGAAACCTATTGTAAGAATAGAGATATTAATCTTATTGAGGATGAACTTACTCATGTAAAGTATTATGATGATGGAGATATAGAATCAGTCTGCTCTAAAGATAATGAATATCATGGCGAATTCTTTATTGATTGTAGTGGATTTAAAAGATTCTTAAGCAAAGATATTCCCTGGAAATCATATTCAGAATATCTTCCAACTAATTCTGCTATTACATTTTCTACAGATGAAATGGAAGAATATAATAAATGGACTGTTGCTACTGCTAGAAAATCAGGATGGAGTTGGGAAATTCCAACCCAAGATAGGACTGGTAATGGATATGTATTTTGTGATGAATTTATAAATGAAGATGAAGCCCTCCAGGAAATGGAGGAGGCACTTGGACATAAGATTGATGATGTCAAATCTTTCAAATTTGATCCTGGTAGATTAGAAACTGCTTGGAATAAAAATTGTTATAGTGTTGGTTTATCCCAAGGTTTTATTGAACCATTAGAAGCGACTTCTATTGGTAGCATAATTCAACAGATGTTTGCCTTTTTGATGTACTTACCATCTGATGATTATAAGACGTGTAATAGAAGAGTAAATGATATATTTGATAATGCTTCTGATTTTGTTCAGGCTCATTACTTAACTAAAAAAGAAGATACTCCTTTTTGGCAATCAGTCAAATATGATATTAAACGGTCTTCTACTTTGAAGAGTTATTTAAAGATGTGGAAGAATAGACTACCACAAGCAGAAGATTTCCATTGTCCATGGGGACTTTTTAGACCTATAAATTATATACCAGTTCTATATGGGTTGGGATGGTTTAATACTAAAGCAATAAAGAAAGAGTTTGATCAATGGGGATTAGATATGGTAGGACATGTGGGTTATGAATTAAATAATATACCTCCCTGTAGGACAAGTATGTCTCATAAGCAGATGATAAATATCGTCAAGGACTCACTAGACGATAAATAAAAATATGAAGAAATGTCCACCAGGAAAATATTACTGTAATAAGAGGGAGAAGTGTATGCCTATCCCTAGTGGATATCATATTGGATACCGAGGATGGTTGGAGCCTGATGAAAATGGAAACGGAAATGGAAAGAAATCAAAGGGTGGCAAGAAGAATGGCAACGGATCTTCCCATTCTAATGGGTCTAATAATGGAAATGGCAATGGCGGTAGCGTCGGCAATGGAGGAGGAGTCAGCGAACACAGATTGCTAAGTGTTCAAGAAGCAACAACTCTTCCAAGAGTAAATGGACAGACAATGTATGTCACATTCCAGTGGCGTGGTAAGTATATGTCTCTTCAGATGTTCTTCCCAGAATTAAAAAAACCAACTAAAGCAGAAGTACAAGATGCTGTAGTTAAAGTATATCCTGGTGCTAGAGTATCTCATTATGATAATGTATTAAGAGATCCAACAAAACCAATTTTACAATTACCTGATACTTAATTATGGCAGTTGTTTATCCCAAGTTATGTAATCCTATTAAGGTTGCCTATGGCAGTACAGTGGGAGTGATCACATGCGTTGATGATAAGAAGATTTACATCGACGGTGTGTATGCACATGCGGGATATGGTGCATCTACAAGTGCTCAGATATATTTTGTTCCAAATGGTGGAGATGGTGATGCTGAGGAATATAGAATTATTGATGAAAGTATTGCTAATAGAGGAAATTATAGATTTGATGTATATGCCTCTCCTCTAGTTCTTCAAAATAGTGGAGATGCTTTATTTGTTGGTACTGGTAATTTTGAATCTACTGGTGCTGGCGCAACTTGTACCTTTATTATTAGTGGTTATCGAGAATCTTAATTATGCCTGAAGTATACCTAGGTAATCCTAATCTCAAGAAAGCAAATACTGAGATTGAGTTTAGTCATGACCAAGTACAAGAGTTTATTAAATGCAAACTTGATCCAATTTATTTTGCTAGAGAGTATATCAAGATTGTAAACGTAGACGAAGGTTTAGTACCCTTTAAGATGTGGAAGTTTCAAGAGAAGTTAATTGATAGATTCCACGCTAATAGATTTAATATTTGTATGATGCCACGACAGACTGGTAAGTCTACTACGTCTGTATCATATCTACTTCACTATGCTATCTTTAATGATAATGTTAATATTGGTATTCTTGCAAACAAGGCAGCAACTGCCAGAGACTTGTTAGCAAGACTCCAGACTGCTTATGAGAACTTGCCCAAATGGATGCAACAGGGTATTCTTGTATGGAACAAAGGTAGTCTGGAACTAGAGAACGGTTCCAAGATTATGGCAGCATCTACATCTGCTGCTGCAGTTAGGGGTATGACATTCAACATCATATTCCTGGACGAATTTGCGTTCGTTCCAAATCATATTGCTGACGACTTCTTTAGTTCAGTTTACCCTACAATTTCATCTGGTACATCAACCAAGATTATCATCGTTTCTACCCCCAAGGGTATGAACCACTTCTATCGCATGTGGCACGATGCTGAGAACGGAGATAATGAATATGTACCTACTGTAGTTCATTGGAGTGAAGTTCCTGGTAGAGATGAAAAGTGGCGAGCACAAACGATTGCTAATACTTCAGAATCACAGTTCAAGGTTGAGTTTGAATGTGAATTTTTAGGATCTGTAGATACTCTCATTTCACCAGCAAAATTAAAATCACTTGTTTATGAGAAACCTCAGATGTCTAATGAGGGGTTAGATTTATATGAGCAACCTATTGATAAACATGATTATGTTTGTACAGTTGACGTTGCTCGTGGTGTAGGAGAGGATTATTCTGCATTTATAATTATAGACATAACCACATTCCCCCATAAGGTAGTTGCAAAATATAGGAATAATGAAATTAGACCTATGTTATTCCCTAATATTATATACGAAACTTGTAAAGGTTACAATGAGGCGTTTATATTATGTGAAGTAAATGATATTGGTGATCAAGTTGCTTCTATACTTAATTATGATTTTGAATATCCCAATCTTCTTATGTCATCTATGAGAGGACGTGCTGGACAGGTTATAGGACAGGGATTTAGTGGCAGTAAGGTACAACTTGGAGTTAAGATGTCCAAGACTGTCAAAAAGGTTGGAGCATTGAATCTTAAGACAATGGTAGAGTCTGATAAGGTTCTATTTAAAGATTTGGATATTATTTCAGAATTAACTACATTCATCTCTAAGAGTAATTCATTTGAAGCAGATGATGGATGTAATGATGACTTGGCAATGTGTTTACTCATATATGCATGGTTATGCCAGTGTGACTATTTTAAAGAATTAACTGATCAAGATGTTCGTAAAAGATTATATGAAGAAAACAAAAATCAGATAGAACAGGATATGGCACCATTCGGTTTTCTTAATGATGGACTGGATGAAGATTCATTTATAAAGGATGGAGATAGATGGTATACAGACGAGTATGGAGATAGAGCATATATGTGGGAATACCTTTCCTGACTGTTCACACATAGTTTCCCCTACGAAAAAGCTCCTTTCAATAAATAATTCTTAGGAAATTGGGAACCTTAGAGGGACGGTAAACATGGCTATTCAGTTAGTATCTCCTGGTGTATTAATCAGGGAAGTTGATCTAACAGTCGGAAGAGCGGATAATGTACTCGATAATATCGGTGCTATCGCTGGTCCATTCGAGATTGGACCTATCGATGATCCAATCACAATCGAGACTGAACAAGACTTGATCAACACATTCGGAAAGCCATTGAGCACCGATAGTCAATATGAGTATTGGATGACTGCAGCGTCATTCCTTTCTTATGGTGGTATTATCAAAGTCTGTAGGACTGACGATGACGATCTTAAGAACTCTAATGCTGGTGTTGGTATTGCTAATACCACAACTCTGAAGATTAAGAGTTATGACGATTATCAGTCTAACTATCAATCTGCTACCGATTTCTATTACGCTTCTAAGAACCCTGGACAGTGGGCAAAAGGTTTAAAAGTCGCCTTCGTTGACGATATTGCAGACCAAACACTTACTGTTAGTTCCTCTGATCCTGCAGCGATTGGTTGCACAATTGGTTACGGTGTAACTGCTGCTCTAAGTACAACCATTCCTGGAAACGGAACTACTTCTACATTCACAGGATACCTTAAGGGTATCATCACTGGAGTTTCTACCGATGCTGTTGGTGGAAAGAGTTCTATCGATGTTAAAGTTATCTCTCGTGTAGAGACAGTTGGTGGTGGTTCAACTGAAACAAAGGTTGATTACACTGAAGGTGGTATCTATGCTTATAGTACTTCTGATACCATTTACACAAGACTTCCTGCTGGTACATTAGATGCTAGTAGCGGATTTGCTCCCGCAGCAATTGCTGACTGGTATGATAATCAAACTCTCCAGTTAGATAACGCAACTGTTTATTGGAAGTCTATTGCTCAAAAACCAGTAACAAACCAGTATTCTCTTGAGAGAGGTGCTAAGTCTGATGCAATGCACGTTGTGGTTGTTGATGACGATGGTACTTTGACTGGTATTAAGGGTAACATCTTAGAGAAGCATATTTCACTCTCTAAGGCACTTGATGCCGAGTCTTCTGGACAGGCTGGTACTAAAGTTTGGTACAAGAATTATCTTGCTGATTTCTCTGAGAGAATCTATGCAGGATACAATCCATCCGTTACATTTGATGCTCTACGTCTCACTGCTCCAGTTAACACTGGATTTGGTGGAACTGAGTTCTCCGCTATCAGTAATGCTGATGCACAGTGGGGACAAAATGCTAAGGATGTGAAGTACTTTGCAGGTATTGGTGCTACCACTTACGAACTTGCCGGTGGTAACAACTATACTGCAGCAAACGGATTCGCTGCAGATCTTGGTAGTTTGATGACTTCCTTTGAGAAGTTCCAAACTAAGGATGAGATTGCAGTAGATTATCTACTTGCTGGACCTGGTTCTTCTACAAGAGCACAATCTCAGGCTAAGTTCAACAAGCTTGGTGACATTGCTGAAACACGTAAAGATTGCGTAGCAATTTGTTCACCTCAACGTTCTGACGTGGTTAACATCACGAACAGTACAACTCAAACAAATAATGTTGTAGCTACTCTGGATGGAGTTAATTCTTCTTCCTACCAGATAATGGATAGTGGTTACAAGTATATGTTTGATAGGTTCAACAATGAATTCCGTTGGGTTCCATGTAACGGAGACATTGGTGGACTGATGGTTAGAACTAACAGAGAGTTCTATCCTTGGTTCTCACCTGCAGGACAACAGCGTGGTGTTCTTAATAACGCTACTAAGTTGGCATATAATCCTACGCAGGCACAGAGAGACACTCTGTATACCAAGCGGATTAACCCGATTATCTTCCGCCCAGGTATAGGCATCATGCTCTTCGGAGATAAGACTGCCCTTGGTTATGCCTCAGCGTTCGATCGTATCAACGTTAGAAGATTGTTCCTTACAATCGAGCAGGCACTAGAGAGAGCTGCACAAGCTCAACTCTTTGAGTTCAACGACGAAATTACTCGTGCTAACTTTGTTAACATTGTAGAACCTTATCTACGTGACGTACAAAGCAAGCGTGGTCTTTACGACTTCCTAGTAATTTGCGACGAGACTAACAACACACCAGATGTCATTGATAACAATGAGTTCCGTGCTGACATCTTCCTCAAGCCCGCTAAGTCTATCAACTTCGTCTCACTAACCTTTGTTGCTACTCGCACAGGTGTTAGTTTCGAGGAAGTCGCTGGTAGAGTATAATTAAGGAGTAACTAATGGCAACCGCACCAAACCCTCCATCTATTAGGAATATCTCTCAGTTTAAGAGTAAACTGAGAGGTGGAGGCGCACGTCCTAATCTGTTCGAAGTAGCGATTCCAAACTTCCCAGATTTTGTTGGAGCATCTTACAATAACGACGATAAGCAAAATCTTCGTTTCATGTGTAAGGCTGCCAACCTTCCTGCTTCAAATATCGCTCCTGTGGAAGTACCATTCAGGGGACGTATTTTGAAAGTTGCTGGAGACAGAACTTTCGATCCTTGGACTATCACAGTCATTAACGATGAAGATTTCCGTATCAGAACTGCTTTTGAAGCATGGATGAACGGTGTATCTAAACTCGATAATGCAACTGGAGCAACTGCACCTACCTCTTATATGCAAGATGCATATGTTTATCAGTTAGGTAGAGCTGCTACTATTTCTGGTGAAAATCCTGTTGGAGAAATAAGTCAAACTGGACCTACTGAGTCTGCAAATGTTCTTAGGTCATATAAGTTCATTGACATATTCCCAACTAATGTTTCTGAGATAGCATTATCTTATGAAACTGGTGACACCATAGAAGAGTTTACAGTTGAATTCCAAGTTCAGTACTTTGAAGCATTTGGCTCCGCTGAAGCCGCTGATTTAAGGTAGTATCTGTGCTATACTAAATACTATGAACGGTATAGTCCATAGTATAAATGGCTAAATTATTTGGATTCTCGATAGAGAATAATGAGGAAACCCCAAAGTCGGTAGTATCGCCGGTCCCCATGTCGAAGGAGGACCAGTCCGATTACTATATGACTTCGGGGTTTTTTGGTAACTATGTTGATCTTGAAGGAGTTTTTAAAAATGAATTTGAACTGATTCGTAGATACCGTGAGATGGCGTTACATCCAGAAGTGGATGGTGCAATTGAAGATGTTATTCAAGAAACTTTAGTATCTGATACCAATGAAAGTCCTGTAGAAATTGAACTTTCAAAATTAAATGCTAGTGATGGTATCAAAAAGAAGATAAGACAGGAGTTTAAATACGTAAAAGATTTACTAGATTTTGATAAGAAAGCACACGAAATTGTTCGTAACTGGTATGTAGATGGACGTTTATACTACCATAAAGTTATTGATTTAAAAAAACCAGACGAAGGAATACAGGAATTGCGTTATATCGACGCAATGAAAATGAGGTTTGTTCGTCATGCTGTTAAGGAATCTAAGGATGTAGCAACAAGAACTGCTGCTCTTAATGGCAATAGGGATATTCCAAGTATTGCTAGTGCATTCCCTAAGATTGAAGAGTATTTCATTTATAGTACAAAGAATACTACAGGTGGTGCTTTAAATCCTTCCAGTAATATGACAGACACTAAAGGTGTCCGTTTCTCGAAAGATTCTATTGCGTATTGTACTTCTGGATTAGTTGATAGAAACAAAGGTTCTGTACTATCATACCTTCATAAAGCAATTAAATCACTCAATCAACTTAGAATGATTGAGGACTCTCTGGTTATCTACAGATTATCAAGAGCACCAGAAAGAAGAATATTCTACATTGATGTAGGTAATCTACCCAAAGTTAAGGCAGAACAATACCTTCGTGATGTCATGATGAGGTATCGTAACAAGCAAGTTTATGATGCTGCTACTGGTGAAATTAGAGATGATAAGAAATTCATGTCCATGATGGAGGACTTCTGGCTTCCTAGACGTGAAGGTGGTAGAGGAACTGAAATCTCTACACTACCTGGAGGACAGAATCTTGGAGAACTTACTGACGTTGAGTACTTTAAGAAGAAACTCTATAAGTCACTTAATGTTCCAATTTCAAGAATTGAAGGAGACGGTGGGTTTAACCTAGGAAGATCTTCTGAGATTTTAAGAGATGAACTTAAGTTCAGTAAGTTTGTTGGTAGATTACGTAAGAGATTTAGTAATCTATTCTTAGATATGTTGAAGACTCAATGTCTTCTTAAGAATATTTGCACACCAGAAGACTGGGATGCAATGTCTGAGAACATCCAGTTTGACTTCTTATATGATAACCACTTCTCTGAACTCAAAGATGGTGAGTTACAAAGAGAGAGATTCTCATTAGCATTAGAGGCAGAACCATACATAGGTAAGTACTACTCACAAGATTGGGTTCGCCGTCAGATTTTACGTCAAACTGATCAAGATATTCTTGAACAGGATGAATTAATTGAAAAGGAAATTGATGAGGGTATCATTCAAGATCCTAAAGAATTAGAAATGGCTGTTGATGGATTCAATGGAATGGCACCAGGAGTTGGCGAAGCAGCTGGACCTGGTGGTGATTTAGGTACTCCCATCATGGAACCAAATCTCGAAGGCTCGAAAGATGCTGGTAGGACTAAACTACCTAAGGGCGGCGAGATATAAATAACCTATAGGAAAAGTTATGACTATCAGTATGGATGATTTAATGGATGCAATAGTGGCTAATCAGTCACCATCGCAAGTAAGTGATGCAATTAAAGACATGCTTTATTCAAAGACTGCTTCTAAGGTTGACAATTTGAAACCTGACGTTGCAAATGCTTTATTCGGGGATCAAATACCTGAAGTGGATAATGAAGTTGAAGACGAAGTTGAAGTCAGTAATGAACCTGAAGCAACCACTGAAACAGAGGAAGAAGAGTAATGGCTGTACACAACCCAGTCGGTAGTGTAATAACTTTAACGACTAGTGCTACTAGTGCCCAATCTACCCAGTTTGATCAGCAATCTGATACGGTGAGGATTGTTGCCACATCAGGTAATAATCACGTTGCAATTGGATCAACTCCAGTTGCTGTAGTAACAGATTACTTGGTTCAAGCATCTGGTGAGTCATTCCTATCTTTAGGTCCGATACTCTCACAAAGAGTAACGATGGTATCTGCAGGAAGTTCTACAGAAATTAAGTTCCCAGAAGGTGTAAAAGGTTCTCCTTTTGCTGTTGGTGATACTGTATCACTAAGTGGTAAAAGTGGATGGACTTTTGAACATGCACATATAACTGGTATAACTTATCCTTCCTATACATCAGATGATCAAAGAACTGTAGTAACAGTTGCTTATGATTCAAGTGGATGGAGTGGTACTTGGACTGATGATGATGAAAATCCATCTGGTGATACAGGAACTCTACGGAGATCCTTAATGGTGGCGGCTAGAACTGATACTAGTTCTGGTAAGATTTACATACAACAAGTTCAAATAACAGGGGATGCCTGATGAAACTTATTACGGAAGAGATTGAACAGGTAGATTTTATTGTCGAAAATAGAGACGGCAAGAAGTCTATGTATATCGAAGGTGTTTTCCTACAAGGGAACATCACTAATCGTAATGGCAGGATGTATCCCATGGAAACCCTTCGCAAGGAGGTGGGTAGATACAACGAGAATCATATCCAATCAGGACGTGCTCTCGGAGAACTTGGACACCCAGAAGGTCCAACTGTTAATTTAGACAGAGTATCCCATAAGATTGTTTCTCTTAAAGAAAGTGGTTCCAATTTTGTTGGTAAGGCTAAGATTCTTGGCACACCAATGGGTAAGATTGCTGCCAACCTTGTAGAGGAAGGAGTAAAACTCGGTGTTTCATCAAGAGGCATTGGTTCACTCAAAGCAACTCGCGAGGGTATTAATGTAGTAGGTGATGATTTCATGCTTGCAACAGCAGCAGATATCGTTGCAGATCCTAGTGCTCCAGATGCTTTTGTAGAAGGCATTATGGAAGGAAAGGATTGGGTATGGGATGGTGGTATTCTCCGTGAGAGAATGGCTACTAAGACATACAGACAGATCAACACCTTGGTTGATCAGAAAAAACTTGATGAGAACAAGTTGAATATCTTTAATGATTTTCTATCAAATCTCTAACTTTTCTAAATAAGTATAGATTACAACGGTAATTTCGGAGTCAAAACAAAATGTCAGCGAAAGCAGTAAAAGAAGCAGCAGGAGTGGAGTCCAAGACCGCTGTTAATGCTAATGCCAATCCTGGTGATAAGGCAATCCCTAAACTAACCACAGGTGGCACTCCGCCAACTTGGGAAGACTTGGGTGGACCTACTCCAGATAACTACAGGCCAGATGATGATTCTGCTAAGGTTAACACACCTGGTGGAACTATCAAGCAAGTATCCGATGTAGTCACTAATCGTAAAGGTAAAGGCGGAGCGATGCCAGTACAAAAAGCAAGTAACCTTAAGCAAGGCGATGAGGCCGAAATTAAGGATGAGCAAGAAGTAGTGGCTGAAGAACCCGTTGAAGTTCCTGAAGAGGAAGTAATCGAGACATATGACATGGAAGATGATGTCAATGCTCTCCTAGGTGGCGAAGAACTCTCCGAAGAATTCAAAGAGAAAGCAAAGACTATCTTTGAAGCTGCCATCAACTCAAAAGTTTCCGAAGTCAAGGCAAAACTTGATGAAGAAAAGACTGCTGCAATTGAAGAAGCAGTAGTAGCACACAAAAAAGAGCTCACTGAGCGTACAGACTCCTATCTAGAGTACGTTGCTGAAGAGTGGTTGAAGGAAAATCAACTCGCAGTAGAACATGGGCTTAAAACAGAAATGACAGAATCCTTCTTAAGTGGGATGAAGTCACTATTTGAAGATCATTATGTTTCAATCCCTGATGAAAAATATGATGTAGTCTCTACAATGGTAGAGAAGTTAGATGAAATGGAGACTAAACTCAACGAGCAAATCGAAGCAAACGTTAAACTGAACAAAAGACTTTCTGAGTCTACTTCAGATGTAATTCTTGCTGATGTTTCTGAAGGCCTTGCCGATACAGAAAAAGAGAAGCTCGCTACACTTGCCGAAGGTGTTGAGTTTGAAAGTGAAGAATCGTACAAAGAGAAGCTAGCAACCCTGAGAGAATCTTATTTCTCTGACAAAAAGGCAGCTCCTCAAGCTTCTACTGCTGATACCCTTATGGAATCCGCTGACGGAGAAGTTCCTGCAGAGCAGGTAACGGCTTCTATGGGATCCTATATGGACGTACTTAGCAAAATGAAGTCCTGAATTTAATATTATCAAACCAATTACTTAGGTAACTACTAATGTTCCAATCAGAACATCTGGTAGAAAAGTGGAAGCCACTACTAGATCATGATGGAGGTATCACTGATCCCCATCGTAGGGCAACAACCGCAGTTCTACTAGAGAACCAAGAGAAATTCCTCAAAGAGGAACAGGCATTCGAAACAGGGCAGACCCTGATGGAGAATCCTACCAACCACGGTAACGCCGCAGGCGCACAAGGTGGATTTGGTACAGCAGGAACCAATGCATTAGGAAATGCTGGTTTCGACCCCGTATTGATAAGCCTCATTCGTCGTTCAATGCCAAACCTAGTCGCTTATGACTTGGCTGGTGTTCAACCAATGAGCGGTCCTACTGGACTTATTTTTGCAATGCGTTCACGCTACACAAGCATGGACGGAACCGAGACATTCTACGATGAAGTAGATACATCGTTCTCTGGCCTAGCAACAGATGCTGCCAAGAACACAATTACCAGAGATCACAACGAGACATCTGCTGGTATTGGTACTACTGTTCAGCGTGGACAAAACCCCGCAATCCTTAACCCAGTTGGTGTAAACTCTACTGCAGATTACACAGTTGGACAAGGTATGCCTACTGGCGACGCCGAGCAATTGGGCGACGGCACAGGCTGGGGCTTCAACGAGATGGCATTCTCAATCGAGAAAGTCACCGTTACAGCGAAGTCACGTGCTTTAAAGGCTGAGTACTCACTAGAGCTTGCTCAAGACCTTAAGGCAATCCATGGTTTGAATGCTGAGGCAGAACTTGCCAACATTCTTTCCACTGAGATTCTTGCTGAGATTAACCGCGAGGTTATTCGTACTATCTACAAAACTGCCGAGCAAGGTGCTGTTCAAAACACATCAACTGCTGGACTGTTTGACTTGGATATCGACTCCAACGGTAGATGGTCAGTTGAGAAGTTCAAGGGACTTCTGTTCCAGATTGAGCGCGATGCTAACGCTGTTGCACAAAGAACTCGTCGCGGAAAGGGTAACATTATCC
>VTLG01006379.1_pt1 | contig 15984 bp, 32 predicted proteins | sample 4694571 | NCBI WGS metagenome assembly VTLG01 (sample SAMN12604809, study PRJNA352737) | marine metagenome | biome: ENVO:00000447; feature: ENVO:00000209|ENVO:00000569|ENVO:01000036; material: ENVO:00002151; isolation source: viral sequences binned using virsorter ...
AAGCAACTAATGAAGAAGAAAAAGAAGAAATTAAAGAAGAGAAATCTGATAGCGAGGCTCCTGAGAAGTCCGCTGTTCAGACTAAGAAGCTTGCCAAACAAAAAAAGATACAACAGAAAAAAGCTATTGCCAAAAATCTTGATAGAATAATGGATAAAGTTGACAAAGATATTAAAGATATTGCTAAAAATTTAGCCATCAAAAATATTATAAAAATGCAAGCAATGACAAGTGAACAGGCATCTTTGGATATGTATCAAAATACAATATTTTATAAGCCAAAAGACATATATTTAGATCAATTAAATATATTTGATAACAGGCAATTATACCCCAATACTAATCTTGCAAGTTATATCCAAAATGATAAGATAGAAATCAAAGCTAGAAAACTTCAAGAGATAAATATCAAGAAGCAAAGGCTTTTAATGGAACTGGAGGTATTAAAAAATGGGTAAAAAAAGACCGAGTGAAAGATTGACAAATAAAAAGAAAGTTGGTGGTATTAGACCATCAGATGATCCACAGCTTATTAAACTTAAAAAAACACCGAGTGAAAGATTGACAAATAAAAAGAAAGTTGGTGGTATTAGACCATCAGATGATCCACAGCTTATTAAACTTAAAAAAACACCGAGTGGAAGATTTAATAGAGGTGGAAAAGTCTAATGGCTGATAAAAAATTTAATATAAAAGACCAACTCGCAGGAATAGCTGCACTTATAGCGGCCATCGTTGCAATCGGTGGTGGCTTCGTTAAGTATGGTGAAATTACAACTAAACTCGATGCAATAGAAGCTAGAGAACAAGTTGTAGTTGATACTTCAGGAATTGAAAGTAGCATTGCAGTTCTTCAAGAAAAAGTTTCTGCATTAGAAAGCGTAGATACTTCACACGAACATCCAGTTAATCACAATCACACTAAATCTTTAGTTAATGCCAAAGAAATCGAATTACTAAAAGTTCAAATAGAAGAAATTAAAGTATCTACGTCAAATCCCCTAACCAACTAATATGAAAAATTTATATCTAGTCCTGGCACTCTTATTCGCATTAAGCGCCTGTTCGATTGGACAAAAATGTACCTACACTCAAGAGGGCACTAAACTTTCATCTTGGTTTTGGTTTACTAAAGAAGTGCCGGTGGATTTAAGTAAAGGTAATTGTAACTAATGTTTAAAGGTAGTCCTTTTGAAAATGCTCTTGATTTTGCAGCCCAAGTTACTGGGGGAGTATGTCCTACGTGTGCTCATGAAACTATGTTTGTATCTTTAAGTCCTGAAATTTTTAGATGTGTTAATTGTGGGTCCGACTGTAGACAGTATATTAATGGGTCAATAAGATATTTACCCGCAATCACTAAACGTCCAGAAGAGAAGAAAGATGGCACAAGCACCAAAGTGGGGGGTTAATAACTACCACAAACAAACTAAGAAAAAGAGACCGGGGCGTCATAAAAAGACTCGTAATAAACACGAGAAAAGAATGGGAAAATATTTACCCAAAACTGGCACTTGACAATAATCATCTAATATCCTATATATACAGTATGAAAGACAACGGTGTATTTTATTACTGGGGTCCCTTATTATTTCGAATAACCTTATCTCCTGAAGACATTCAAGCTTTAAAAAACATATGTAATGAAGCTAGATTAGAAAAAAAAGACCATAGAAAAAAATTAGTTGGAATTATTAAAGAAGAACTTCTTATAAATTCAGAGAAATATACCGAGATAGTTAAACCTTATTTAAAGAAATATTCAATAACCTATCAACATTTCCACGGAAAAAAATTCAGAAATATACAGACTGAATCTGTATGGGTTAATTACATGAAAAAAGGGGAATCTAATCCTCCCCATTCTCATACAGGTTGTAACCTATCCAGCGTTCTTTATTTAGAAATACCTCCTGGATTAAAAAAAGAGAACGAAGAATTTATTGGACAGGGATCGGGCCCAGGATCAATCCACTTTATGATAGCCGGCCCTCAACCTCTTTATAATAATGCTTTCGCATTTAGTCCCAAAGTTGGAGATTTTTTTATATTTCCCTGGTGTTTAACACATACAGTTGCACCTTTTAAATGTAAAGGAACCCGTATCTCGGTTGCGGCAAACTTTACTATTTCTGCGACGGGAAAAGACGGAAACTTAGAGAAAATTCATTCAGGATGGACTTGACAATAATCATCTAATATCCTATATATACAGTATGAAAGAAGTAAATTTAAAAGTATCTAATATATCTAATAAACAATGGGCTAGTTTACTTTTAGAACTTAATCTTGTTAAATCTTCATGGAAAAGATTTGGACCTGATATAAATATTAAAGCTAAAAATTTTGATCAAATTGTTAAATTAGGGAAAAAAATACATGGTAAAGACACTCGTAATATTGATTTTACTTTTCGACGGCACGCTCCTACAAGAAAGATATGAGTTGAGCGCGCCTATGAATGTCCATGAATGTTTAATGTTCGCGGATTCTCATAGAGAAGCCATTACAACTTATAGAGAATCTGATGATCCTATAAAAACTGGATTCTATTTGAATGACGGTAGAGGAACGTGGCAAGGTGTAATATGCAAATAGTACATCAACCCGATATATTTTTAAGAGAACCAACAAGTGAAGTTAAACTTCCATTAAGTCCTGAAGATCAAGTCATCATCGATCAGATGATTGACACGATGAATAAAAATAAAGGCATTGGTTTGGCTGCTAATCAAGTTGGCTACGCCAGACGCATCTTTGTCATGGACACCAGCAATGATCGCAACAGTCCACAAATATTTATTAATCCTGTTATTGAAAAGAGAGCCAAAGAAAAATTAACGGATGAGGAAGGTTGTTTATCATGTCCTCAAAAATTAGTAGATGTTAGAAGACCAATATATGTAGGTTTAAGATGGTTTTGTAGACATGGAGAAGAACAGTATAAAACTTTTTATCATTTACCTGCACGAGTGGTGCAACACGAAATGGATCATTTAGATGGGAAACTAATTATAGATAATAAACCTACTCTAAAAGAGATTTAGAATAGGTTAATTGTGGTGGGAAATTCTCCCTTACCATATTCAAGATTTATTGTCAAATTGTCTTTTCTTCTTTACATGCGAACTGGGTATGAATATGCCATCTCTCAATTTCTCCCTCATGCATTTTTGTTAATATATCCACTGTATGCTGATATCCAAAAATAGCACAGTCTCTGTATGAATTAAAAGTAGTGTATGGTGTAATAATACGTTGGCAATCAGTAGCCACGCTACTACACAACCACATAAATAAAATAAATTTAGTCATTGACATATCCTAGCTTAATCCTATATATTGCTCAGAAATAAATGAAAGGAAGTATGACTGATAAAACAAAATATAGAAATGTTTCGCTAACACACGAAACATACAAGACTTTGATTAATTTGTCGAAAGTATTATTATCTGACGCCCAATTATCCATTTCAAAGACCATCGAATCAATTGCAAATGAGAAAGCAAAAAAGTTAAATGGTAAAATTAAAAAAATATAGAGTACATAAGGCAATTTGTGAAAATTGTAATGGTAATGGCTACATTAAGATAGTAGACCCAGAAACAAATGAAGTTAACGTTCACCAATGCTGGGAATGTGACTCGGAAGGAGAATTTTATGTATATGAACCCCCGATGGTTACAAGTGATGATGCTGATAACGGTGATCACAATACTGACAAGTTCTTGCACTAGCCAGAAAGGAGAATTTAATCCAATAACAAGTGTGTTGAGATTAATGTACACTCATGGAAATTAACAAAGCAGCTTACATAGCTGGACTCTTTGATGGTGAAGGCTCTGTGACATGTAAAAAAAAACCAACCAACAGACCAGACCGAGGTGGAAAAGTTTATAATCAATGGTATATCCGTTGTGAAATATCTATGACCGATAAAGATGTTATTAGCTGGCTGCAGGAGACTTTAGGATTCGGCTGGAGTGCAGAAAAAAAATATAAAAAACGCCCTAAACATTACAAAAGACAATGGCGTTGGTGCTGTGGATACCGAGACGCTTTAAAATTTGCTAAAATACTTTGGCCCTATTCACAAATAAAATTACATAAGTTAGAACAAATTATAGATCATTACGAACCCCAGGCTCAAGAGCTCGGAGATAATGTAGTGGATCTTGCAACAGAGAGACAGATCCGTAAATTTGATTGGGATGTACACAGCTCATGAATAAAATATTTATAACTATATTTGTTTCTTTAGGTCTCATTACTCTTTTATCTTTGTATATGTTAGTGGTGGTTTTATGATGAACGATAAAGACATAAAAGCATTTCACGATCTCGATAAATTAAAACAGTACAGACCACTTCCTTCAGGAATTGTGGTTGCCGACTCACGGATCTCGGGCCAGGGATTATTCGCAACTCGCAGATTAGTGATGGGAACCACGTTAGGTATCTCTCACTATCGGATTGATGGGGAATATATTAGAACTCCTTTAGGAGGATTTATTAACCATTCAGATGAACCCAACTGTCAGCGTCATCAAGTCAGAGTTAAACCTGGATATGACAAATGGAGTGTCATGACTTTGGAAGATATTGAAGAAGGGGAAGAATTAACTTTAAAATATAAATTATATGACCCTAAAAAATAAAGGATTGACCTATGACTAATAATGATCGAATAGATGTGGCTACCTATAATTGGGGGCCCTGTGTAATTAAATTAAGAATGAAAGATGATTTTAAAAACCTTTTATTAGATGAAGGGGCTAAAAATAAAAAGAATTATGAAGACAAACTAGCGGGTCAACTGCACAAAGAAATAGGTTATGACCAAAAATCTAAAGACATAATAGCTCCCCAACTTGCTAAGTATCTCGGAGTTTATGATCAAATGTTTCAACGCTACCAAAATAAAAAATATGATAAACCCCCGAAGTATGCCATCAGCTCACTATGGATAAACTATCAAAAACAATATGACTTTAATCCTCCTCACGATCATGACGGAAGATTGTCTTTTGTAGCTTACTTAGACATTCCTGATGAATTAATAGAAGAAAATAAAAAATATAAAGGAAAGAGTTGTGGTCCTGGTGGTATTCAATTTCTGTATGGAGATGGAAATAGAGATGCTATTACTTACATGTCTGAAATTCCACAAACTCTAGATATGTTTATATTTCCTGCGTGGCTTAAACATTGGGTCTCCCCTTTTAAATCAAATGTAACAAGGATATCTGTTTCTGGTAACATTCACAGTTCTGTCCCTATCAACGTTCTTCCAAAGAATGTTAGAATTGAAGAGTCTGAAAAAATCTAATAAATACAGTTATATACAAGGAAAACAGGTTACGAATGTTGATACTGGAACCCGGTATTATGACTTCCAGGGTATGCGACTACCGAGTGTCACAACAGTTCTTGCAAAGACAAAGAATCAGAGTTATTTAACCGCTTGGAAAAATAAAGTTGGACATGAAAAAGCTGAATCAATCAAGAATCTATCTAGCAAGCGCGGGACTGCCATGCATAAGTTCCTGGAGTCTCATATCCAAGGAGTTGGCTACGATGATCTTACGCCAATCGGATGCGAGGCGAAGCCCATGGCCGAAAAAATTATTGAAATGGGTCTTGCGCCAGTGTCGGAATACCACGGTTCAGAAGTTATGTTACATTATCCTGGGTTATACGCTGGCTCTACTGATCTCGTATGTACTCACAATGGTCTAGAAACCATTGTCGATTTTAAACAGAGCAACCGGGCAAAGAAAGAAGAGTGGATAGAAGATTATTATATACAAATTGCAGCGTACGCCATGGCTCACGATGCATATTACGGGAGTACTATCAGGCAGGGCGTCATTATGATCTGTACGCCGGATCTGTATTACCAGGAGTTCCGGATCACGGACCACGAATTACGGAGATGGAAACATAAGTTCTTGAAGAGATTGGACCACTACAATGAATTGATTTTTGATGAGAAGGAGAGAGCTAACGTGAATGTAGATGCATTGTTAAAAGAGTTTGAAGAAGATAAATCATGAACTGCTGGCACTGTAACACAGAACTAATATGGGGCGGAGATCACGACACAGAAGATAATGAAAACTATGATGTCGTGAGTAATTTATCTTGTCCTAAATGTCATAGTGCAGTGGATGTATGGCACCCATCGGAAAAACTTTTAAACGAAGAAAAAGAATTTGAAAAAAGGAGAAATGATAAGGATGAAAATCATTAATAATTTTATACAGGAAAAAGAGATTTTTGATGATATTAAAAATCTATTGATGTCGTATACTTTTCCATATTACTATTACAACACTGTAGCTCACGAAAAAGATAGGTCAGACTATTTTTTTGCGCATGTACTGTTTGATAAAGATAAACAACACAGTGAGTATTTTAACAAAATAACAATGCCTATTCTGGGTCGTTTAAACTTTAACTATCTTATTCGCGCAAAAGTAAACTGCTACACCAAAAAACATAAACAAATAATTACCAAAATGCACACAGATACACCTCAAAAACACATGGTAGCGCTGTTTTCTATTAATACTAATAATGGATATACTTTATTTGAAAATGGTGATAAAATTTTATCAGTTGAAAATCAGTTGGTAGTATTCGAGGGTCACCTCAAACACTGTAGCGTAGCACAAACAGATAAAAATATACGAGTTAATATTAATATAGATTTATCATGAAAACGATCCAAATAAGATATAACCATTGGGGTGGTATACGCGAAGAGTCTAAAGTGATCGAATATTTTGCTAATAAATGGTGCAGGGACAACGGCTATCCAATTCAACGCAGAAAATGGGTGAATAAAGGAAGGCGAAAATCTGTCCAAAATGTGTCTAAAAAGAGGCAAGTGACAGATTCTGTATAGGTATGGGAAAAAAAATAAAAATAAAAAAAAAAACTACTCTAGAAAAAGTGTCTTTTTGTACAAATGGCTTAAAAGTGTTGGTATATATGAATAATGATTGCCATTTGGTCCAAATAAAAAGTGTCATGTGACAGAAAATAATGTCACATTACAGAATATTACAGATTGCCCGCGCGCGAGGCGATTCGTTTTTCCTAAAAACTTGGTTTTTTTACCATACCTATACAAATTAAAGAGATGACAGAAAACAAGTTTTGGGATAAATTTAATGAAAAGCACAACGGGAAATATTACGATGCCACGAAAAACAAAAAGAAAATTAAGCTTAAACCTAAACGTCAACGACGCTATCCCTTATTCAAAGGTCAGAGTTGAGTGGATTGATATTTTAAGTGACAGTGGTTGGGCTGATGAAAAAGGTTTTAACAAGATGAGACTGGCTACACCTATTAACGAAGGTTGGCTATACAACAAAGATAGGTATGCTGTTAAGTTGTTTGCTTCGTATGATCGGGACGAGGATGGGTCTTTGACTTTTGGGGATCGGACAATGATTCCTTTGGCTTGTGTAAAGAAGATGACGAGACTTCCGTAGTTTCTTCTGGTAATGCCTCAACAATCTTCGTATTTAAGAGAGGTTCGTAGTCGTGTAAGATCTGCTTCATTTTGGCTTCTAGTTGTTCCTCTGTTAGCTCTTCTAGCTTCCCATGTTTTATTATTTTTCGGTCTATGTATAACCCTGCTGCTTTGCCTCGGTTGGTTTCAGCGTTTACCGCAGAAGAAAAAGACCCCTTCTTCAAAGCCAGCTTTTTAATTCTATCTAGTTCTGCTATGTGAGTTTCGTAATTAACTTCAAACTTCTTAAGTCTTTCTTCTTTAAGTTCTCCAAGATATTTTGCTACAAGTGGTGACACTCTTGGGTTCATAAGTTCTGACCCTTCTTGTCTGCATCTGTTTTTAGAATAACCGGCTAACACTGCTGCTTCCGATTGTGAAACTGGTCCATCAGGCCCACCGAATATTATATATTCAGCGAAGCGCTTTTGCATCTCAGTTAATCTTTTTGGGACTCCCATGTTTTCTTCCTATGCTGTAGCCAATAATAAGACTGATAGCCATTACTGTGAGTATGGCCATCAAATGCCATATTATAAAATTCATGTTTGACAATTTAAGGTAACTGGCCTATAAAGTCAATATGAAAGATGATGTAGAAGATCGTAAAGATATAGCAGAACAAGCTACTTATGAGGATGAAGCAGCCACATCTAAACGTACAGTCACCATACCTCTTAAAGAGTATGATGAAATAAAACGTGAAGAGCATTTTATTAAAAGTCAAACTCTAATTGATATTATAGATAACATTGAAAGATTAGTTAGAGCATTAAGAAAACATATTATAAGAAAATGAGTGAAAATTTAACATTATTACTTGAACAGTACAAAAAAGATATTTGGGAGTGGAAGCAAAAAGAATCTCAATGGATAAGAGATAAGAATCAATTAGATGGTAATAAGGCAATTATAGAAGAGATATCTACTAAGCTGATTGAAGTAACTAAAGCTAATTTAGTTTTGAAGAAGCGAGCGCAAGAAGCTGAAGGAGAGACTACAATTGTTAAAGGCATAGGTATGAACTCTCCGGAGATGAAAGCTGCGCAGGTTAAGATAAAAGAATTGGAATCTACACTAGCTAGTGCTCAAGACATTAATGACAATCATCAAAGATATAATGGAGAATTACAAAGAAGATTGACAGAGGTTGAAGGAGATAATAAAACGCTGGCAAAACAAATTGAAGATTATAGAGAGATGTTAAGAAAAGCAGGTTTATGAGAGTACAAGACTTACAACAGTTCCTTAGTTCCTTCACAGAAGGATCAGATGCAGTGAAGAATGCTGTCATTCTTTGTGAAGTTGAGGGCAAGTTATATGATGTCAGACGAATGGAAGTGCATGAAAACCAGGCTCCCATTGTTGGTTTCCAGGGTCATACAGCGCACAGATTAGTTTTAAAAACTCAAAAACCATCCTCAATTATCTTACCAGATAAGCTCCAAAAAGATTACTAATGCACGAGGTCGTTACCTCGATAAAGACATGGGTCCAGAGGCAAAATTATATCAAAAACTTCGTAAAAATTCCAAAGGGATTGTATGGAATAGGATTGAAAACCTTAGCTCTCTTGGTACTCCTGATCTATTGGGGTATAATACTAATGGCCACTTTTTTACAGTAGAGTTGAAAGTTACCCGAGGGAATAAACTTAAATTTTCACCACATCAAATTGCCTTCCATAAATCACATCCGCACAACACATTCATCATAGCCGAGAGCCTCGGTCCGAGGTCCTCGAAACTTGTTCACATGTATCGTGGTTCGCGGATCATGGAGCTTGACGCTTGCGGCTTGAAGCTTGAAGCTTGTTGCTTGGAGCTTGACGCTTGCTGCTTGAAACTTTCAAAGCTTGGTGCTTGACGCTTGGAGCCTCCACAGCTTGAGACTTGAAGTTTGTTTCTCGCTTACGCTCCTCGGCCCGAAGGGCCGCGTAATATTTGGGGGATTTAAATTCGTGGGTCATTAGTGTTTGCCGTAACTAACATTCTTAATTGATTTAGTCCAACACATCCTGCATTCTCTGCACTTGCCGCCCTGCTTAGGGGCTGGGCATGTTGCGCCCTTAGTTACAACGGTTGATGTATGAGCCCAGGCCGTTGGCGCTGGTCCGTTAATTTTGGACCCTGATAATCTTATTACTAAATTATCTGGGACGGTTTCAACAGCTGGTAGATATGGACGCTCTTGAGTTGGCAGCCAGTGATTGGTGCCCGGTGTCTGTCTTACTACTTCTAGAATTTTATTCATATGATCAATTGACTGGACGTCTCCGGCATCATGCCACCTGAACCATTTCTGTCTTTTAATTTGTGCAACCATTGCCGTGGTCCATGAGCCCCGGACCAGGCTCTTGAGTCTATAGTACTGAGCTTTTTTAATTGCCGGGTATCTTGTATAATTTCCTTTTAATGCATAGCAGCCAAAGCATGGAGTCCCTTCAACCTTCCGGAGCTTTGAACCTGTCTGACATTCCCATGCTGGCAGGCTATAGCTTAGCCCCGGCATCTTTGTGGTTTTGGTCATGCTCCCGGTTATTTTTTTTGCTTCGTAAACGTACATTATAATCTTTCTATTTTTAGTTTAATTCATGATTGTGTCTTTTTTAAGGCGCTTGGGATCTTTACAGCTGATCAAAGATATTCCAGTTAGCGTTACCCGGATGCTTGGAGCTTGGCGCTTGGAGCTTGCAGCTTTGGCCGCGGGCCGCCTTTTCTTTTTCAACTTCAGGTTGTGCCGGGCCCGCTCTGCAGCGGCCCCGGTATTCCAGTTTACAGTTTTATACATGCTCTACAGGTAACCAGTTTTCATTTCTGAAGACCTTCAGTATTTCTTTTGTATAGATGGACCCGATCTCATCAAACATCCCAACCTCAGAGCCTTTAACCAGGACCAGCAATGTGCTGCGGATGCCACGTCCCACAATTGGAGACTCTTTAACAATGCCAGAAACGGGCGGATTTGTACCCATGTGACTGTGCAAGATCTTATCACCTTTTTTTATTTCTTTTATATTCATATTTCCTTTCGTTTAATTCATCCTATCATCTCCTACAGGTCCTGTCAAGCTTGGAGCTTGGAGCTTGTGGCTGTTATGCTGTCGCAACATTTAAGAAGCTGCCGAAATCTTCCACCACATTCCTGATCCCAGATCCTACTCCTTGGGATACGCATCGTCATACGCAGTTGCTAGAATAGGATCAGGGATCAGCAGTGTACTCACCCCAGCATATAGAATTCAGGGTTCACCGCACATTAAACTACATTCGTTGTAGATACTGATCCCAGATCCTTGATCGCAGGTTTTTACACCTTAGGTCTTGACGCGCCGTTATCTAGAATCGGTTTCGTAATAGCGCCTAGAACTACAGCCATTACAATACGCCCCCGATAATACCCACCAAGGATCAGGGATCAGCTACCGATAGTTATGCGGCTTGCGCCCATAACAGTAAGTAACTGATCCCTGATCCTTTATAATCCTATTGACATTGTTTGTCAAGCAGCTTGTAGCTTGCAAAACTGATCCCAGATCCAATAGATAAGTGAGGGTGGCAAACTACCCAGACCATCTCACTAATACCTTTAGTTAGAGGCCTATTGGATCAGGGACCAGTCAAGCCGTAACTATATTATTTAATCGGCGCTCACCGGCTTAACTGATCCCAGATCCATTAGCCAGAAGTATCCAGTAATTACTTACTTCAAGTGACTAGTCATGTGTAGCCAATGGATCAGGGATCAGCACCTCTGGGTGTTACCTATCTTGCGACAGTACCAAAGGTTGCAACTGATCCCATCTATAGATAACATCGGGATCAAACCAATAGCTCCATAGATATATCCCTTATAATCCTATTGACATTGGTTGTCAAGTGTTATATTAAAATAACTAGAAAGGAATACATATGCCGAAAATGACAAAATACCAATTAGAGCATTTTGGGGACAAAGTTAAAAGAAGACTTAATCCTCTAATTGAAGAACAAGAGTTGTTAGTTAAACAGTTCACAACTGAAGCAACCAACAAAGCAAGTAAGAAACTTGCAATTAAAATAGGCGCACAAAGGATCATTGACGCTTTGGAATTAGCTGAAGATAATCTGGCGAAGGCGCAGAGTACAGCTCGAAGTTTCTTTGAGAAGAAAGCAACTACTAAAGAGATGAAGGAGGACTTGACTTATAACATGTCTCGTAGTGATGAAGATGAAGATATTACAGTAGAAGAGTGTGAGAAACAAATCAGAACTTGGGCTAAATCACTTGCGGAAAGAGAAATAGAAAAAAGACCTGAAGGTAAGCAACTTGCTAGATTGAAAGAGATCAAAAGATCAGCACTTGATACCATCATGGAAAGTGAAGCACCAGCGACTTTGATTGAAACTTTAAACAAGCACATGACGAAGTTTCTGGGTGTATCATGGCACGAACAACCAAAAGCAATAGAGCATAAATAAAGAGTTGACATAAGGGGTAATTCTGGTAGGATTATCCCTTAACAGAAAGAAGAAATACTATGGACATAAATAAAACATTTAGAATAACTTATCATGCTAAAAAACACGGTAAGCATATTACGAGAAATGCAAAATGGACAGATAAATGTAAAGCGTTTATCTCGCAAAAAGGTATCGCATGTATGGTGTACTTTGATTTAGATGCAGATGGATACAGAACAGCAACGGGGGAATGGAGTATTAAATGATTGCAAGTTTAATTGGAATATTGGCTGGTTTTATATTAGTCATGTTAGGTTTAATTCTTGGAGTACACTCCGATCATAAAGTAATTGGTGTATTGATAATGTTCGCTGGACTTGTATCAATGTTTAACTTCTTGCCTCATTATAGGGAGTACAAAGATGACAATAATTGAACTAGAAAAAGAAATAATTAAAGCAATAAGAATAGAATCAAAAATCCCTTTAATAAGTGATATTGGTTATAAATATTTAATCAAGTTTGTTAGAAAACTATTTAAGGAATATAAAGGAGGATAAATATGCCACTAGGCAAAGCACAACAAAGATTAGGAGACTTAACGAAAGACGATATTAACTTTCCTGAACATCTAACGCCAGAGATAATACACTCGGCTTTATTCATATATAATGCACAAGGTAAAGAAGAAATAACAAACCGTGTTAAATATCTTACTAAACAAATTGGAGATAAAGCAATGGCATTTGCAATGGCATTGCTTGTATTGCCTACTCTTATGGATATGACCAAAGAGACACAACAATATCAAGACTTCCTAGCTTCTCGTAAGAAGACTATCAACTAACCATAGACCTGTGATCAGGGGCGAAAAAATTTCGCCCCTGATTTACCTAATCAATAGAGGTACCAAACCCAATCCCAATAAACTCGGAACACGAAACATCGATCCCCTTTAATATAAAAAGGGGTCCCACTACTCTAGGTTGTATTGCTTGATTTAGACAGTCAATGCTGGTAAAAACATGTTGAACATCTATAATGATGCAAAAAATTATAAAAAATTTTTATGAATTTAAATACCGTTGATATTAGTAAGCTCCCTGCTGACGTTAGAAAACAATTCCTACAACTTCAAGTAATGTACGCCGAAAAGAAGATTCAAGGCAAAGCAAAAAATGATTTTTTAAGCTTTGTTAAGTGTGTTTGGCCTGAGTTTATTGAAGGCGCGCATCATAGACACATAGCAAAAAAATTTAATGATCTAGCTAATAAAAAAATCAATAGATTAATCGTGAACATGCCGCCTAGACACACGAAATCAGAATTTGCGTCTTATCTCCTGCCAGCGTGGATGGTGGGCCGTAATCCAAAACTCAAAATCATTCAAGTAACCCACACTGGAGAATTAGCCATTCGTTTTGGTCGTAAAGCCAAGCACTTAATTGATAGTGAGGATTATGGAAAAATTTTTCAAACAAGACTTCAAGAAGATAGTCAAGCTGCAGGAAGGTGGGAGACTGCTCAGGGTGGTGAATACTTTGCAGCGGGTGTTGGTGGAGCAATCACCGGTCGTGGTGCGGATTTATTAATTATTGATGACCCTCACTCTGAGCAAGATGCTATGTCGGCGACGGCATTTGAGAATTGTTATGAATGGTACACCTCGGGTCCCCGTCAAAGACTTCAACCTGGCGGACAGATCGTATTAGTTATGACCAGATGGTCAAAAAAGGATCTAACAGGAATTTTAATGAAGAATCAGAAAGAAGTGAAGGGTGATCAATGGGAAGTGGTCGAATTTCCGGCAATCATGGACCACGGACCAGTGTGGCCTGAATATTGGAACAAAGATGAGTTAGAAAAGGTTAAAACTACACTTCCAGTCGGAAAATGGAACGCACAATGGATGCAAAGACCAACTTCTGAAGAAGGAGCGCTTATAAAACGGGAATGGTGGCGTAAGTGGGAAGAAGATAGCCCACCTAACTTACATTATGTCATACAAAGCTATGATACGGCGTTTATGAAAAAAGAAACGGCTGACTTTAGTGCTATTACGACTTGGGGAGTATTTTATCCTGAAGAAGATAAACCAGCGAATTTAATTTTGCTAGATTGTGTAAAAGAGCGTTATGAGTTTCCGGAATTACGTCGTGTAGCCTTAGACCAGTATAAATATTGGAAACCAGAGATGGTTATCATCGAAGCGAAGGCATCCGGTCTCCCTTTGACCTATGAGCTTCGTCAGATGGATATTCCAGTTCAGACCTTTACACCAAGCAAAGGAAATGATAAGCATGTTAGAGTAAATACGTGTGCACCTCTGTTTGAATCTGGAATGATATGGGCGCCAGACCAGAAGTTTGCAGAAGAAGTTATTGAGGAATGCGCTGCATTCCCGCACGGTGATCATGACGATCTAGTCGATTCTATGACTATGGCTGTGATGCGCTTCAGGCAGGGCGGATTTATCCAGCATCCTGAAGACTATCTTGAAGAAAAACAACCGCCTAGGAAGATGGAATATTATTAATGTATCAATTAGTTCTGAGATTTGCCAGAAGACTTGCCATGAAACCTGGTGAAAAAGGAATTATGCAAGTTCCCACTAAACAGGAAGCTATGGATGCAGCCAATGAAATTTTAACTAAATTTAAAAAACACGGTGTTCCTAATGAAACTATTAAAAGTGAAAATGATGTTAAAATTATTTTTAATCAAATTCAGGAAATAGAAAATCAGCAATTACGAAAAAATGTGATCAGCCCTGGAGATCCAAGACATAGAGAAATTACAGAAAAAATATTTGGTAAAAAATCAGGAGACGTGGTCGATTTAGCCGGAAAGAAAATTGATACGAGTAAACCTATTTTAGGTGGTAAAAATGTTCCGGAAGAAAAAGGCTTTTCAATGACAATAGCTGAAGGTCCTCAAACAGGTAAAAAAATAACTATGGATGAATTTTTTGAAATGTCGGGAGCTAAAAACAAACGTAAAATTGATGCTGTAGCAGACACTGTTACTAGAATAATAAGTATGGAACCTGTTGCTGCTATGAAAGAAGCAAACTTAGTTATTGGTCGAAAAGGCATATATAAAAATTTAACAAAAGAACAATCAAAAAAAATTTTAAAAGACACAGATGATTGGATTTTCCAAAGAGATCCAGACGACTTATATGACTACAATAAAAAAAGACCTTTTAGAGATGATCCTGATACAGAAGACTTTGCACATGGTGGTAGAAGTGGAAGTGGTTTAAACTATTTGCTTGGTGAAGACGATCAGAATTCTAGAGTGCCTTTTGGTGTTGGAGGATTTAATAAAGCAAGAAGAGCATTTTTACAAGCGATGGGAGCAGGAGCTGCAGGAGTTGGCGCTGCTAAATCTGGATTATTTGGTTTGTTAAAAGCAGGTAAACCCGCAGTTGTAGAAACTTTAACTCAAGTCCCAATTAAAGATATTTCAGGAATGCCAGCATGGTTCAAGCCTCTTGTAAATAAAATTATTAAAGAAGGTGAAGATGTTACTAAGAAATTTGCTACACAGGAAAGACAGATTGTCCATAAGACCGAACTCCCTGATTCAGGAACAGATGTATTAGTAACACAGGATCTAACTACTGGAAATGTTTCCGTTGATATTGGAATGGGTAAACATGGTTTTGCAGATGGTCATTTTGGTCAACCGGTTAGATTAGAATATAGAGCGAGTGAAGTTATTGAACCTACTAAAACAAGTAAAGGAACTCAAACCAAAGAAGAGTTCTGGGTTGAAGAAGCAGAATTTACTGGAGGACATCCAGAGAATATAAAATTTGAAGAATCATCTTTTAATAAATTCGGTGAGCATGGATCTGATTTTAGTGAAGTTGAAGCGTTTTCTAAGGGAAAGCCCAAAAAAAACGTACGAAAAGTATCAGAGAGTTTACAGAAAGAAGGTGAAGATCTTGCTGATCATTTTTCAAATTATCCTGAACCCGATGACTTCGCATCCGGGGGCCGTGTTCCGTT
>VTLG01008173.1_pt1 | contig 15984 bp, 19 predicted proteins | sample 4694571 | NCBI WGS metagenome assembly VTLG01 (sample SAMN12604809, study PRJNA352737) | marine metagenome | biome: ENVO:00000447; feature: ENVO:00000209|ENVO:00000569|ENVO:01000036; material: ENVO:00002151; isolation source: viral sequences binned using virsorter ...
AATAGTAGCAGTAGCACCTGTACCTGTACCACCTGTTGGTGTTACTGTACCTGCTGAGTAGCCTGAACCTCCAGTGAAACCATCAAAGGCTGCTATCTCTCCAGTAGGATATGGATGCTTATAGATTGGTGCGTTAGCATCGTTTGTTACATAAAGGGTGGTGATCCCAGAGACATTCTTGGGATCGTACATGGTTGCGTCTGCCATAATTAGAATTGTAAATTAGATCGTTCTAGTTTATCGTATATTGCCTGACGATAGGCAGGATCTTTATCGTACTGAGGATCACTCATAGCCTTCACTACTTGAGCTTGACTCTTGAATGTCTCACCTTCATTCTTAGGTGCTTTACCTGTAAGCATTTGACCATCTACTCCTTTAGCATCATTGTATCTATAAGCTAAAGCTTGTACTGCAAAGTATGCTGCAAGTGGGTCACCTTTATCCATGACAGCATCGTACATTTGAATCTCATTTTTATCAAGATTCTCAGTAGCCCATCCCATCATCTGTCCGTAGCCTTCGTCTCCACCAGCTACATCTTTTAATTGACCTACCTGTTCTTCAGTGATCTTAGGTTGAGATGGAGCTTGTTCAGAACGATACTGGAGATACATTTGTGCTACATCTCTAGCATTCATACCTCCTAATTTATCTAGTGTTTCCTTTGTCCATTCTTTCTGAGATTCATTCCAAAGAGTATCTAAGAATTCAGTGTCAATCCTTTCATCTTCTACTTGTTCTTTCTCTTCTTTTGCCTCAGTAGTTTTCTCTTCAGCTCCCTCCTCCTGAGAGCCAAGCTTTTTCTGTAGTTCAATGTAACCTTTCTCTAAGTCTTCAGCATCTTTAAACTTACCAGCAAGAAGTTGCTCCTGTTCTTGAGCTAGTTTCTCACCAACCTCTAAAGATTCCTGTTCTTCTGTGGTTAGCTCGCCTTCAGGCTGTTCGTTAGGATTGTATGTTAGTGTTGCCATCGATTGTAATTACTTCTAAATTTCCTAGTCCAACATGGGTAACCTTCTTACCAGGTGTACTAATTGTTGGTCTTCCAACTCGCATCTTTGGAGCATACTTGTTAGGTTTCTCTTCTTCTGCAAAGAGTTCCTTATCTTCTTTACTCAAAGGTGGTTGGACTTTCTTACGCCGGACCCGCTTCGGGCGGGATGGTGTCACCTTGTCCACTGAGTTCCTCCTGTAGTTGTGGATTTTTACTTGGATCATTCATAGGTGCTGATGCCATTTGAGCATCAATCTTACCTTGTTCAACCTGCATCTCTTGTTGCATAGCAGCTTGTTGTTCACCTTGTACTTCTTGCATAGAGCGTACAAGATTAAGTATATCAATACCTTGTGATGCTGCTAAACGTTTGATAACTTCCTCTGGATTTATATAAGTAGCAGTAGCTTCTGGTCCCATGGTCTGAGAAATAGTAGTTAGGAATGAACCTAATGCTTCTCTATCTTGACCACGACCTAAAGCATTAACACCTGCTACTATAGTAGGTTTCACTACTTCTTTAGGAGGAAGTCTAGGTATCTGTCCAGTCTTCTGGAATACCGCTAACTTTCTATTTAAGTATGGTACTAAGAAGTCAACTGTAAGTAAGCTGAATAGCCCACCAAGTTGTTGTTCTAGCTCCATCTGTGTCATGCGTACCTCTTCAGCTGTAGTCCTTTCACTCTGCCTAACAGTTAGTATAAGGAATGCTTCTGATAATCTACGCTCTAACTGCTGTACCATATTATATGCCGTAGCAAAGTCAGCAGTTTTCCCTACTTGTATTACTCCTATATCATCAGGGCGTCCTTGAACAATTGCACCATTCCCTGCGGCTGCTAATGTCTGTGGCTTGGTTGTACTAGAAGGTGATACAACAAAGACAACCTTAGCTGCTGCTGCACTTCCTTCTACTAGAGCTTGAGATAATGCTTCAAGACTCTTAAGGTCTCCAATGAATTCCTCTACTCTACCACGTCCATAAGCTTCTCCATCTACAGTATTAAATCTAAGATGTAACCATGGGTTAGTATCTACTGGTGCTTTACCCCTAGAAGCTGGGATGATTTTATCAAATACTTCTTGATGCCATACAAAACGATTGCCTTGTCTCTTTACATGTGTAAAGACATCGCAATCTTCTTCGCGATCTGCATCCTGATCATGTATAGGTGGCTCATAGTCAGGTATCACATCCGCCAATAATTTTTTGGCAATTTTTTCTTTGGTGACGATCTCAATCACATTACCGTTACCATCTCGATCTATAACAAAACGGTTCAACGGGTAGAGCTTTAGCCCATCCTTACCCATAAAGATTAGAGCGTTACCTGATACTACCAAATGCTTAAGTGCTTGGTGTATTACTACACGATCATCAGAAGCTGCGACAGCATCCATGATAGTGCGCTCAATCTTTGCAAAGGATAAATCTAATTCAGTTCTAACTTCTGGAGGAACATCACCTAGTTGTTGATCATCTACTTGAAGCTTAAAGAAACTTGTCTGTACTGGCATAAGAGCTAGCATAAGTTTCGAAGCTAAAGTAACTACACCTTTAGCACCTATTGATTGCCAAGGTGTATCAAGATCTCGTGTTGCTCCTCTGAATTGTTCTTCATCTCTGATTAGATATGGGAGTGTAAGTCTAGCCGATACATCTGCTTTGTTTAGATACTCGGAACGGTATCCTGTTAGTGCGTCATACCTTTTTTTAGCTGTCATTTTTTTATGATATGTTTAAGCCGAAATTATTTGAGCTGCGAGCTCTATCTAGACTGCCTGTTCTTCTCCGCATCCAGTTAGCGGTGCCGCCTCCACGACCACCTGAATATGTTCCTTCTGCTGGTGCTATAGAAGATACTGAGCCACTACCTTCTACTGCTCTACTACCTTTATGTGTGACTTCGTTCTGCTTAGCTTCCCATTTAGACTGCCATTCACTCATCTTCTGGTTGTATTCATCCATCGATCGTTTCCAATTAGCATTCCATTCAGACATCTGATCGGGATTAAATCCACCAGACCAGTAACCACCTGTACCTGTGGTACCATCACCATACCCACCACCAGCGTAACCAGCTTTCAAAGATTCAAAAGTGTTACCACCTCTAAGTGTATTAGGATTTTGTGCAAGCCAATTCTGTATTTGTAAATCAGTAGCTCCAGCTGCTCTAGAACCTGCATAATCTGCAGCTCCAAAGTAATGCTTTCTACCTTCTTTAGTGTAATCACCATAATGTGTACCTATGGCGGATGCACCTTCCCTTTGGATTTGATCGTAAAGACCTCCACCGCCTTTAACATTTTGTTCTCTCAGTACGCCTGGGTTGGCATCTAAGTATCGAATTATTTTATCCCTACTTACTCCTCTTGATAAAGCTTCATTGTAATCAGCATGCCCAAAATATTGTGCAGAATTACCTGCTTTAAGTATATCTCCCCAGTCTGGTTCGACTGGTAGAGTAGGTTGAGGTAGTTGAAAACCTGGTGGAATCTGATCAGAGTGGCCAGGGTGACCACCACCCCATGGGTTATTAGGGTTCGGTATTCCTGTTGATCTTAATCTTGCCCCAAAAGCTTGTATAAGTGCTGGGTGAATAGAACTCCATGGTGTCATAATATTATCCGAATGATTTAGGTAAGTTTGTTGGTCTATTTGGTAAGACCTTTGCTACATTAGTTATAGAGTGAGGCTTTTGTGGTAGCCTAGTTGGGTGTTGTATTGGATCTCTTCTAGTTTTATAAGAGATACTTAGTTCTTGTGGTTCATACTTAGGAGCTTCATCATACTTAAAGGTAGGTTCATACTTACCTTCCCATTGAGTTTCCCAAGCTTCATCTTGACCTTCTCTTTGAGCTTGTTTCCAAGCTGTTGGATTGAGTGCTCTGATCTCTTCAATAGAAGTGATACCTTCTTTGTTATCTAAGTCTCTACCCCAATCTTTGTAAGCTTGTTGGAATGCATTACTATCTTTATAGAAATCCCAATCTACTTTACCACGAGTTGCAGTCTCATAAAACTTAGCATGATCTTTATCTATTATATTACCATTCTTCTCACCTGTATCAGTCATAATACGGACAACATCTAAACCCATTGAGTCTAGTTGTTCAGCTGAATAGTCTTCATCATAAAGAGCACCTATCGTACCCTCTTTTTCATACTTATCATACCAACCCCACATTTCATTTGTGAATTGTGTATTTAATGCAGCATAGTCTTGAGTATCTGTACTCATATCAAGATACTGAGAAGCTGCCCAAGCATGTTGTTCAGTTAAACCCTGAATTGTGTCATCAGGAGGGCTGTCTGTAGTCCAACGCTTCCGCCCTGGTACTTTTATAGATATTGGTTTTACAGTGTCCCAATAAGACTGATCTCTCCATTTTGTATAGTCCTTGGGTTCATTGCGTGCCATTAATTATTCCTCTAAGCGTTTAACAAGCCACTCTACTACTGAGCGTTGACCTGCTTTGTACATTATACTTGATAGTTCTTCTTTAGGATGGGGAGTCTGGGGCGGAAAGTTCTCCTCCATTTCTTGAAGTATTTTGTCATCTACGCGAGGGCCAAGTACAGCCTCAAGCATATTGTGGGAGGTTTGCATTCGAGTGTTCAAAGAAAGCAGGCATACGAGCAGCCTTGGTCTCAGAAAATTCCGGCGCTCTGCCCTCGTACATTAATCGATCACTGGCATCCAGCCAGAATTTTTTGTCCAAATATCTATCGTAGGTATTTGTACCTAGAGGTTGAAGAATCCAGTTAATGGTGGCCTTCCTAAGTTTATCCAAAGAAGGACTGGGAGATAAACCCAGCTCACTACATACAAGGCTATTAGTGGCCACGTGTATTTGTTCGTCTCTAGAGATGTCGGCGCTGACAGTCCTAAGACCAGCATCGCCATTAAAACGAAAGAAGGGAAGAAGGACAAAAAAGATGGCACGTTCTGCGACAAGTGCCTTAGTTATGGTGTGGTCGGGGTGCTGTTCCCATGCTGATCGAAGTCTGAGTGCTTCGGTCTCAGCCTGAGGCTCAGTCCCAATTGAATTAGCAATATACCCAAGAGCAAGGTCATGTTTTTCTTCGTCCTTTACATTAAGGTTTAATAGTTCTTTAGCATGCTCGGGAACATCTTTTTCAAGTGCGTCCGCCACAAAGGCACCAACTGGTAACTCCATATGACGTATTGCGAGAGCACGGTAGATGGTTTCTTCTGCTCCATGTTTTAGTTCTCCGGGGGTGGTTTGCACTGGCGTCCATGTACGACGCCTGTCGATTAATTTTTGATAAGGTGTTTTTCTCATTCTTGACAATCACATGTAAGGGGTTCATTTAAGATCCCCTCCAAGTAATCTTCAACGTCAGTATCGCTTAATGCTGCATACGCATCTGTTTTATCCTGTACGTCTCCCATCACTTGAAGAGAGTAGTAAAGGGAGGTTTGAGGTGAATCCAACCACTCTTCCACGAATGCATTATCGTAGGTCACTACATCGCTCCAACTGTTGAAGCTATAACCGTGAAGAAGTCCCGTAATATTTAACATTTTCATTAGTTCGTCGGCGACCTTCTTGTAAGCATCCCAACCAACTTCGCTTGCGATTTCTACATCGCCATAATTATAAGTTTGTACGCCAAAGGTGCCACTATCCCTATCCACAGTACGTGCTATAGGAGGTGCTATCTCTGGTGTACATGTATATCCATCTAAATCCTGTGACCTATAAGAACAGCTAGCTGTAGGAGCAATACAAAAGGCTCGCTCCATATTGTGAGCCCGTGCGACAAGCTCAGCTGAATAGATACCCCTCTTAAGTTCAATAGCAATTTCTTCTGCTTTAGTAGGATGAACTTCATCAACGGTATTTTCGTTAACTGCTTCTAAGGCTCTTCCGAATTCGGCGTACTTAACACCATATCGTCGCAAGAGATTCGCGAGTCCAAGGAGTCCAAGTCCGACTTGGCGATCCGTTTCACTTGGAAGGTATTCTCCAGTCCCTCCAACGCCTGTTCGGCCATGTAGATGGCACAACTCGGACATACCCTGAGAGAAAGCCGTTGGTATGTCGGCGATTGTAACGGCACCGAGATTGACATGCTGGAGCAAGCACGTTCCTCGTGTTGGCAAATATACCTCAAGACAGACGTTTCCATAGATACGATTCCCATTTTTGTCATACTTTATTTTGTTAAGCCAGATGTCCCCGGATTTAATCCCGTGGAGGATGGCGTCTCTAACTTCAGATCCGGCGTTGATCCAATCGTCTCCTTCAAGGTCGACGCATCTTTTAATCCAGGCAAGCTGAGACCTATCAGCCCGCACGAACTCAAGAATATCATCATGGGTAATGTCCAAATGACAAACGATCGCGCCGTTCTTGTATGTTCCGCCTCTTCTAAGTGTTTCATTTAATGTTGAGTAGATTTTTGCAAATGATACGGGTCCAGAAGCTGTAAGCCCTTTACCGTTTTCGTGGCCGTTCGGCCTGAGTTTTGATAAATGTATGGCACATCCAGCGCCATTTCTTAGGGCATGACTGGCAAATCTCCAGCTGGCCTCAATTCCCTCTGGACCTTCCATCGAGTCTTCAACAACAAAGACTGTGCAAGATACGGGTAGTCGACTTTCCGGGTTATCCAACCATGATTGGACCCGACCGGTGCGGGAGATATAATGTGGCATTAGACTAAATCTTCTAAATTGGGTGGTGAATAACGTGGTCCTTTTAATACTTTGCCGTCTTCTCGATAAATAGGCTTACCATATTCATCAAGCTTAGACATATTACTTAAGTGTACTCTATGCATAGCTTCATCTAAATTCCATCCCATGTTAGCAGCGTACTGATAACATACATAGACTAAATCAGCTAACTCTTTTAAACAATTGGTTGGAAACTCACTACCTTGCCTAAATAACATACCATCAGCTTCAAGGAATTCTTTGAACTCTTCAACAATCAGATTACGTTGTCTAGTCCGCGTTTCCCGAGAGTTGGTATTCATTATCTTGTAGGCCTCCCGGAATTCCGCTGCCTGTGAGGACAATGTGGTCGTATGATTGTCCGGGTAGATTCTGACGTTTGGCATGTTCTAGTTCATTTTGTAGGTAGACAATAGCTTTTTCTAAATCTTCAGTTTTGTTTTCTTTGTGACCAGCCCTGCATACATATTTGATTACATTACCTAAGTGGAAGGAGAGTCCTTGATCACGAATAAAATCCCAGACTTGGATAGATCCTCTTTGGTAATAGGGTGGGCTAAGGGTGCTTTTGGCCATTTTTCAACTAAATTAGTGAGTGAGTTGGACAGTACAAAACACTGCTCTTGCAATGCCATGAATACAGTGATGATGTCTTCTTTCCTTGTTTCAGGTTTAATAATGCTATCATACATTAACCTTAGTTTTAGATCTTGTTCCATCGTCAATTTGGTAATCGGCGCTGGGAGTCCAGGGTATGGGTTTTCGTTTTTCGAAGTCATAATCTTTAGCAGTGAGTATTCTAGCTAGCCTTGCATTTATAAGTGCATCATCTTCAGATAAGTCCTTACCTTTAAAGGCTTCAACTACTGTTTTCCAACTGTATCCTTTCTCTTCAAAAAGCGTCGTTGCACGTTTGACGCCAATACCAGGTACACCATTATAACCATCAGTTTGATCGCCAGATAATGTTTGTACAAGGTGCCATTTCGCTCCATCTTCTTCATTGATGAATGTGAAATCAGACATATCATATAAATTACCTGGTATCTGTCTCATATCCTTATCAGGACTGCAGATAGTATTGCCAGGATTTTTTGTGGCATAAATACCCATAGCATCGTCAGCTTCAAGTGTAGGCATAAGTATTACTTCATACTCTTCCTTCAATTGATTAATGACACGCTTATAGCCACAGGGTTTCTTTCTATTACGATGACCTTTGTAATCCGCTTGTATCTCTTTCCGAAAGTTAATGGAATCAGAGAAGAATAATATCAACTCTGGTACATCCCACATAAACTTACCTTTTATCTTTTCTAGTTCTCTTCTAGCAGCTTGTAAAGCATCTGAGAACTTACTAGTTACAAGTATTACATCATCGCCGAAATCTAGTTCAGTTTCAGCAGCAGCACAGGCTTTATAAACTATAAAGTCTGCGTCTATTAATAGTTTCATAAATTATTAGTGGACTTCCGCCCAGTTACTTCCCGACTTTGCTTCTGCAGCAATTGGGATTCGTAAATTATAATATTCCCCAGCTAATCTAGCACATCCTTCTAGTGAGAATTTTACGTGCTCTACTTTTTCTGGTGTTGTTTCATACTGCAACTCATCATGCACGAAAGCTAATTGATGAGTGTGATCGTTTATTAAATTTTCAGCAGATAGTAGCATCCAACGTTTAGCTACGATCCCAGCTCCTGATTGAAGCAGATAGTTCAACGCTTTGTGCGGGCTATCGCATGCAATGCGGCGTCCATCAAGGGATCTAACGTAACCTTTTTCACTTGCTTTCCTAATTGCTTCGAGGAGTTCAGCAAGACCTTCAATGGCAGCAACAAACGCAGTGCGGATTTCTTTACCTTTTCGCGCTGCTGCGCATTCGCTAAGGCTATTATCGAAGGATGTACCGATCTTTTTATTTCCTGCTCCATATAAAAATGCGTAGGTAAGCGTTTTAACTTCTCTTCTACTAATTCCAATTTTATCTGCATTTTCTTGGTGGATGTCGCCGTGTAATAGGATATCTGCGTACTTACCTCCGTCATAACGAGCGAGATAATGAGCAAGCATCCGAAGCTCAATACCCGAGAGATCAGATCCAACCATGACCATACCCGGCGAAGGTATGAATAAACGGCGAAATCTTTCATCACTAGGTACTTGTGCTAAATTTGGGTTCTTGTGACTACATCTGTGAGTAGCGCAACCTACTGAACAGTGGTGATGTATCCTTTTAGACGTCGTAACAAGCTTGAGCCATGCGTTCACGCCTTCTGAGATCATTCCAAGCTTCTTCGTCAGATCCAAAAGTTTCAGACATTGCTTCGAGAAGTGATTGTTGATCTCGGTCAGAATAATCTCGTCTATAATAGGCTTCCCAGTAGCTGTCATCTGGGCTGGTGTCCAGCCAAAATGTGTCTGGAGTATCCATGCTATTTGATCTCTCGATGTAGGGTTAAATTCTTTTAGTCTTTGAAGCTGCGCTCCATTAACATATCCTTGTGTCCTGTTATCTCGTTTAGGAGTGAACAACGCTCCTGCAACGAAAGGGAATTGTTTTCGAAGTACTCTAGTAGTTTCTTCCAGCTCTCGTCTGAGAGTTGATTCAAGTTCTTGAGCTCCTCGTTCATCAAAGTACCATCCATGTGTCTCCTGTTGTGTAAGTATGTGGGCTACCTGGTGCTCCATTTGGATCCACTCAGGTAAGGGTGGAAGTGGTCGCATAATTTTTTTGTAACAACAACGTCTTGAATACAGTAATCTTCAAGCTCTTGAGACCATTCGGACCAATCAGTTGTCTTACCGAATTCTCCTTTGTATTCACCTAATCTATATCCGTAAGCTTCAAGTGAATGTCTTCCATAAAGTTGAAGCGGCATATGTGGCCAATTCTTCTCTTTATCTACCAACATAAGTCCGCTATGATAGAGGCGACTAAGCAACAAGGTATCAATAACAGTACCACGGGGCTCAAAAAAGGGATAAAGCTTTCGAATAACAGGTAAATCATAGCCAATGATATTATGCCCAATAATAACTTCAGCTTGCTCAATGTACTGAACTGCTCGAACAATAGGGGACGACATACCTTTTCCAGGACTTTCGTCATTGAACGATTGAACTTCATCAAGCTCGCTATCATGGTATGCAATACAGTGGATCTGGGTAACATCATGGAGTAAACCGTTGGCTTCAAGGTCAAAAATTATTGTACTACCGTCCGTTCCATGTGTAAGTCTTGTCTTTAAACTTGGCTTGTTCAACTGCTTCGGGGGTAGGTGGGTTAGGTTTATTTAAATATTTATACCATGGGTGCTCATAATGCTCAAAAATCTGTGGCTGGGTTGAATTCGGGTTGAGTTTCATGTTCAATAAATCTACAGGTGTTGAGATCATATTCTAATTGACATGCGACACCAGTTTCGCCAGAATAGCGATTCTTAAGGACTCGCACTGTCGTAAAGCTTCGTTCAGCATCGGCCTGCTGATCTCTTTCGAGGGCAATGACTTGATCACTAAGTTGAGCGATTGCAGCGCTTCCCCTAAGCTGTCCGAGGGTAACTCTTGCACCCTCTTCATGGTTTTGGTCACTATTAGTTCTCCTTAAGTGAGAGACGAGGAATAATGCAATGCCCGTTCGTTCAACAAGGCTTCTCAATTTGGTCATGGTGGTGTCTATCATACGACGTTCATCACCATCAAGACCACTTAATAATATACTCAAGTGATCTAAGAATACAACACGACACTCCAATCCGGTTGCCATATATTCAATCCTATTATAGATGAGATCCGGATCGTAAGAACCAAACCCATCAAAAAGATAGAGATTCCAATCGGCAATAGTTCGCTCGAATACCAACTTGAGTTGTTTTTCATCATGCTCTCCTAGGTGAAGTGGTGTGCCTGCCGATACAGACATCAGTCCAAGTGCTGTTCTCCGATTGCTTGCTTCAAGCTCCAATATCCCAACGTGTTCACCTTTGTCGCATAGTTTAGCCGCAAGTTCCCTACAGAATGAGGTTTTTCCTGTACCAGAGCCCGCAGTAATTGTTGTAAGTTCTCCATACCGTATCCCGTGTAACTTCTCTTGTAATCCTTTGAAGTGATACTCATGTTCGCATGGTTGTTGTGGTGTTGTGACTAGTGTTAATAATGATTTGCCATCAATTATTCCATCAGGTCGATAGGGTTTCGCGTCCCATATAGCCTTTCTTACAGCTTCCGAGTCATTAGCTTGGAGAGCGTCAGAGGCGTCTTTGTATACTTCAAGCCTGGCGACCTTAACCTTACCCGGCGGTAATACCGAGCAAGCTTCTTCTGTCGCCTGCCTTCCAGCAGCATCGCTATCGAAGAATAATACGATTTCATCATATCCCTGGAATAGCGGGATTTGTTTCTGTATATCCTTCTTCGCAGACGCCGCCCCATGTGGTAAGGATACCATAGGCCATCCAGGCATACATTCATAGCAGCTCGCAGCATCTAACTCACCTTCAGTAACAACAATACGTTTACCAGTACTAGGAAAACGATGCTGAGCAAATAAGGTGTTAGTGGAAACTCCTTCATATCTAAAGTCCTTGCGTTTGGTTTTCGTTTTAACTCCCTGCAGAACTCCATCTTCGGTGAAATACGGGAATCTTAGTGTTTGATCATACTGATAGATCTGATAGAATTGACATGTTTTTTCTGATATATTCCTTTTCTGCAGCCGCTCGGCTGAGCCTTTAAGGTGGATTTGATCGCTCATTTGATGAGTGTGATTAACATCGTCTTCGCCTGATGTACGACTATGACAGACGAAACAAAAAGTGTGACCATCAGTATATAAACTATTTGCATCTGATGATCCACATGTATCGCAAGGTAAATGCCTTACAAATTCAGATTCCATAATTATATAAAACCAACTCGTCTCTTTTCTTCTGATCCTTAAGATAAGAACCTTTAGATCTCATTGTATATGTTAAAGGGTAAGTATCGACAGACCATTTACTGTTGAATCTATCCTTAATCATACATGAATCATTGTAAGAAATTAATTGGTGACCTGTATAATAAGAACAGTTTTCAGCAAAGACATCATGATTAAATGTTTTATGCATTGAACCTTTCTTACCGTATAGATTAGACCCAATTTCATAAGGGGGATCTAAATAGGTAAATATAGTAGGATCGTTTGTTAATAACTCTTCATAAGATTCATTGGTTATCTTCCAGTTTTTTATAATCTTCTGATAAGAAGGTAGTTTACTAATACCTCGCATAGAGAAATTAGATACACTAGCTTGTTTAGAGAATGAAGATGATTCAGATAAACCAGAGAAAGAGCACTTATTAATTATATAGAATCGGATAGCGTCCTGTAATTCGTCACCATCGGTGCCTATATGCCCCTTAGCATGGAGAAACAGACGCTTAGCATCATCTGGTATAGGATGTGCTTCTTTCAGCAATTCTAATGAGTGTGAGAGTTCATCTCCCCTCTCTTGTAATTGCTTCCAGAAATTATATACTGGATAGTATAAGTCATTAACCCATACTTTTAGATCAGGGTAACGTTTTGTTATGTCAATTGACATGGACCCTCCACCTAAGAAGGGTTCACGCCATTCGGTGTAGTCGTTAAGATCAGGTAGGAAATGATTAAGCTTTTTCAATGCTCTTGATTTCCCACCTGGATAACGCAGTGGTGTCTTCATCGTTCGATTAACCAATCGAGTGGGATATTATTATATGATGTCCAAGGTATATTATACCTTTCACACCACTGAGCGTATGTAGTTTTTGATCGTTTAGATATAGTGTTAAAGGGTGATTGAAAGACCATACGCAGATCTATATCTGGATTCTGTTCTTTAACACTTTTAATCTTCCTTCTATCTTCTCCGTCCCAATATCCCTTACACTCTAGAATAACGCCATTAGGGAGTATAAAGTCTGGTGTGTAGTTGTGCGGGATCGTATAAGAGAAGCGAGTTCTTTCATATTCAAATGTAACATCAAGGTTTTGTAATAAGTCTGCAACTTTCTCTTCTAATTGGGAGCGGTACTTAGAAGTCTTCTTCTTCGGTCGTGTCATCTGTAGTAGGAGTAACGTTCGGATCGCTTGTCTTAAAGCCCGAGGTTCTCCCGAATAAGTCAGCGACTTCGTTCGCATCTAAGTCTCCAGTATCTACTCCAGCTTCTCCTTTTACTGAGACAACTTGTACACCAACCAGCTTGAGAGAACTACCATAGGTAACTCCATCTCTAAGTATATAAGGCTTTTGATAGAAGCCAAGTTTAACAGTAGATCCTCCATACAGTGGTGTCTTTGCATCAGTAACAGGTGTGCCCTCCGTATCAACAACAGGTGGGCGGTTGTCCTCATTCCATGAGAACTTGATTTTATATTTACCTTCAGCAACCTCTTCCCAGGGTTCTGGTTTACAAGAGGAACGCTTAGGGTTCTTCAGTTTTGATTCACACCACTTGAGTACATCAGTCCTTTCTGACTCTAGTTTATTAATAACATCCTCTCCAACTATTGCAGCTAAAGAGTATCCAAACTTACTAGGAGCCATTACGGCTTGAAATCCCTCAAGGGGTACAGGTTTGTCAGTTGTGTGTATAGTTCTAGGCATCGCCTGTCAATGCCTCTTCAAGTGATTGAGGTTCATTGAGTGCTTCAAGCTCCTTAGAGAGCTCTTTACGGTAACTAGAAAGCTCATCAATACGCTTATCGATAGCTTCTATACGTTGTTGGGTTGCGTCCTTCTCAGCTTGCTTAAGTCTCTCTTCAGAGACCACTACAATCCTAGTAGGAGCAAATGCATAGTCGAATAATGAATACATTAACAAAAGAAATAAGTGGATTTCAATACATTAGAGGGTTCTAAGTCTCCAATGATCGGGGGTTCAGTCTCCGCTTGAATTTGTTTAGCGAAGTCCGTAAGGTAATCTTGCTGTGCAAAGAGATGCATATAGGTCTCTCTGACTAGTGTCGACAGAATAGACATATCTGTCGCTCTACATAATACACTGTCATGGATCAAAGCGATAGGGTGTTTGAACCGCATTGTAGCCAGATGTAGTAATGAAGCATCGAGTGAGTGGATTAGGTTAGGTGCAGTTGCAGCCTTGTGCCTAGATTTATCTACCTCATCTGTATCATCTGTAGCAACACGAACAACACATCGGCCAAGTAATTGAAGATTAAGTACTTCTACTTCTTTCTTCATTATCTTTTGATGGACAATGAATCCTGATGGTGTGGTCCATTCTAACTTTGAGACCCCTCTAGCTAAAGCTCTAGAGACCTCATCTTCTATCCACTTCATAACAGCCATAGGTCCTGGTACAACCTTATGCATAGCGTTCCTAACGGCTGTGACAGTTTGGGTTAGTTCATCTTTATCTAATTCAACCCCTATATCTTTGAACGCAGCTTTGATATATGTACGATTTGAGTAAGGTTTAGCATTGTAAGGTATTGTCATTACGACTCTTTTAACCTTCTTCCTATCCCAATGTGTTCTTAATCTTAGGGGTATTTGACTTCTAGACTCCATAGCCACTACTTTATAAGCATCTTGTGGCATAGGTGAACGAGTTACATTAACTAATTCAGCAGTACTCTTATCTCTTGCGAGACCAGCGAGTATTTGGAGACCACTACATGTAGCGTCTATAGCGATGGGAAGTGATGTAGTGTGCCAATCTTTAACAATGACACAGTGATAATACTCATTACATGCAGCTAAAAACTGAAATGGTTCTTCAGCAACCTCCCATTCATTTACATTCCTATAAGGATCGCATGCGATGAGTGTGATTAATGAAATGTTATCTTTAACCCATTGCTGCCTCTCTTCCATTGTACTTTTATCAAGTCCAAAGGTAGTAGCAACTTGGAAAGCTAACCATTTCTCAGCCTCAGGTGTAACAACTGAAGGTTTATCAAAGATTAAAAGTGCCTTTCCAAAGTCTGTATCTTGAGGTGTCAAGAATGCAGGTATAGGGTAAGCACGTCCTCGATAGTCAAAACTCCATGGTATGTAGAAAGTCTTATCTTTAAACCTCCTTGCTGCCTCCATAGTCATCCTTGTACGGCATGAACGCTTAAATGCATTAGCATTAGTATTCATAACCTCTGCAGCCTGCCTTCTGTAGGTCTTACGACTGTCTTTATTGTCTGCTATATCTGGAGGTTTAGGAGGTAGTGGTATTTCCACGATAGGAATAAACTTACCAACACTTCTACCTTTCTCTTCAAGCCAGTTAGCTACGTCAATGATAAACTCATTAACCTTGTAACCAACCTTCTGAATCCTGTTCAGGAAAGCGATTGGAGTTTCTCCCTGTATACACATGTCATCGCTTCGTCTTACCATTTCATGACCTCTCATGACCTCATTGAGTAAGTAACCACCTGGTTTATCACCCCAGTCGTTAGGTTCAATGAGCATTGGCCATGCTATTGGTGCAAATAGTTCGCTCTCTTTCATGACCTGATCTTTAATAGCTAAGAATTCAGGTGTAGGTATTACGTAGTTAACTCGTCTACGTCCCTCTTGACGCATGTCTTTATAGAACCAACCGCTTGTCTCCATTATACAATCAAGTATCCAAACACCTAGTTTAACCCTATTAGAGCGTCCCCAAGAGTCCCATAATGGTACATTATAACGACTCATTAGTGTTTGAATTACTACAACCTTTTGTTGTGTACCAATTGATCTATGCCAGTAGTTCTTCTTGAGAACATTAAGTAAACCTGGTGCTTTATCCTCATAGTGTCTCATCTGACACTCTTGTTCTACTGCATGTCCTATTGAATCGCATACATTAACTAACTGATTACTACCATCTTTATAACTGAAGACCTTGTCAAAGGTTAGTTTAAGTCCGATAGCTGCTGTTGCTAATGGTTCTAGATCACTGAGGTATCGTTGTATTTCCTTAAAGGATCTACCTGTTTTACCTTCTTTTATACGATTATTAGTTTCCCTAATCCGTACAACAACAAGAGGAAGCAAAGCATCAATAGAGGCAATACCGTATACACTAGCTGACGCATACTCTTTTTGCTCTAAGTCCTTGGTGTTCTTTCTAAGACGCTTAAGTCCTAGTCTAATCTGATCGCGTTCCAGTGCTACCTGTTCCGCAATCTGTTGTGGAGTAGCCATAAGAATCGTCGATAACTTGATCAATTAACAATGATACTATCTCGTCGCGATGAGTGTGATTCTTTGGTATAGAATCTAACGCTTTGAAATAATAATCAGAGTA
>VTLG01009914.1_pt1 | contig 15983 bp, 28 predicted proteins | sample 4694571 | NCBI WGS metagenome assembly VTLG01 (sample SAMN12604809, study PRJNA352737) | marine metagenome | biome: ENVO:00000447; feature: ENVO:00000209|ENVO:00000569|ENVO:01000036; material: ENVO:00002151; isolation source: viral sequences binned using virsorter ...
CTTTAATCTTTTTTTGTTGTTCATCTATTTCATAGTTTTTTAATATTTGTAATTCATTATTTTCATCTATTCTGGTTGCTATATTTTCTCTCGCAAGATTCGCCTGTTTTCTTTCTGCATTAGTTCTTTCTTTACTATATTTGTCAAAATTTTTAATAAACTCCGCATTAGCACTATCTGTAGCATCAATATAATCTGATATGCTCTCACCACTTGCAATTAATTTATCATTAAATTTTTTAAACGCACCACTCAAATCACCTTCGGTTATAATTTTAGTAATCTCACTTTGAAAATTAATCGCCTCTTGTGTTGATTTTAATGTACCTGTGGCAGTTTTTTTAGGTTGGGGTAATGTATCTTTAAAGAAAGATGCTATACTTTTTAATACTTCTACCTTACCTTCTTCTACCTGTTGTTGTGTCGTTGCATTTAAACTTCTCATTTGACTTGGTGTTACATTATCCGCCATAATTATTTCCTAGACATATATGCTTGTGCCCCAAAGTAAAAACCTACTATAGATGCTTGTGCAATGTAAAATAAACCTAATAAGTCTGCAAGTGCTTCAACTCTTTTGTCTGACATTATAGGAGTAAATAATATAATAGTAAATACTATCATACTAGTAATAGCAATCCAACTCATTCTACGTTGTGCGTCTGCTTTTTCTTCTCTTAACTCAAGTTCTACTTCTTCTTGAGTTCTTTTTAATGCTTTTTTATCTTCTCCCATTTATCTAGACCTCTCCATCTTTTGATTTTGTTCTTCTATTTTTCTATTTTCTTCCTCAATATGTTGATTAAGTAATGTAAGATAGATATCTCTCTCCCACGGTATCATTGACTCAACATCTGTCAATGAATATTTATGATGTTGCATCAGGGAAAAATTTAATTTATAATATGCTTCTAAGGAATTGTGGGAGAAGCAAATTAAAAAAAATTTTGTAAACCCTTTAATGTAACTGTACTAACTTTACTTGTCTTTGGGTTAGTAAACTCAATTTCATGTGCTACACTCGGCATTGTTTTAAAAAAATCAATTATTTTTTCAAACTGTTTTTGATTTAAATCATCTAAAAACTTTTTTAAATCTTCTTGTGTGTATTCACTTGCTTTAAAAATAGTATCTCCTTCAAAGATGTGGTCGATACATGATATAACTAAATCAAACATTTTAGCAATATCTTCGACATCATCTAGACCCATTGATGCTATTTTATAAGTAGGATATGCAAATACAATACCTAATTTCTTCTCTCCATCTAACATAATTTTATTAGTATGTTTTTTATCTAAAACTACTTCAACATCTGTTAAACTAATTTCTACAGGAACAACTGTAACTTTATCATCTTGTGCAACTAGTTTTACAACTGTTTTTTCACCCACTGATTTTGCTCTAATTCTCAAAAGTAAATACTCAATGTCGAAAAGAGGTAATGCATCTAATTGCAACTTTTCAAAGGTGCAACTGTTTATCATTTGTAGAGTTGCACTTGCGATATCTTCTGCTTTTTCAGACTCTTTTGCTATTAGTAATAATTTTTCTTCTTTTACTAAAAAAGGTCTGTATTGAACTTTTTCACCTGTAGATGGTAGTGTCAACTCATATCGAGGTGTATTCAAATTAGGTAAATTCATTATCTAACTCCAATGTTATAATATTAATATATTCCAGTAGGAACTTTAAATGGTTCTGATACTCTACCACCCGTAATTATTCCTATTGGTGTTCGTCTTACTAATTCTTCAGTAACTTGTCTTGCTGGTCTTCTTAATATAGGTGGTAATTTTTGCATTATACCGGTGATAAATCCACCACCTTTTTTTTCTACAACAGTATATTTATTTGCAGTATCTTTACCACCTCTACCGTGTACTTTACCCATATTATCTATCGTATAATTTGTCCATTGTCTATATGAAAATGTTACATCAATTGTGCATATCTGATTTTTACCTGTTTCAAAACCTAATTCAACTGTACCTACACTTGTAGGGTAACATTCTTCTATACAGACTACATGAGCAATATCATCACCATTATTATTTTCTGTAAAACTACCTAATTGAAATATCTCTATCTCACCAACATAGTTATCATAATAATCATAATTGTATGATTGGTTATTATATGCAGATTGTTGCCATAATTCAAAAAAGTTTCTTTCTACCATCAGTTTGTCACAATAAAATGTTGCAGTAATATCTGAATATGTTACATCTGATACTATATTTCTTGATGGACCTGCACCTGTCTTATACTCGGTTGTACCCATTTTTCTATCAGGTATTGTAATTTTACTGCAAAATGCTTGTACATCTCTTGCAATAGTATTTGTTTCAAATTTGTAATTAGGAAAACCATCAAATTCATCTATGGTTCCTAATTGACCAGCAGATGCTCTCATCGCCTTCGGTGGTCGTATGTTTATGTAAAATCTATTTGGTCTGCTAAATCCTTCTGCTTTATTTGTTTTTGCTAGGAATTGTCCTAATACAGAATTAGGGTTTACACCAGGTTTACCACCATTCTGTTTTAATCTCGGGTCTCTTGTTACATTTTCTAGTGATTTATCTCTTGTTATATTGATACCTACATCAATACCAGCAATTTTACCACCTATTTTTATTATTCCCATTAATTATCCTTACTTAACATCTCTCTATTGTTCATATGCAACTCATCAATGTCATATTTACTTTGACCACGATAGGGTACTGCATGATAACTCTCTATCATATGTGTATTTATATTCTTTTCATCAATAATTATCTCACCTAATATTCTACCGAACTTACCCTTCTCTTCTTTGTGTGTTCGCAATATAATAGGTTTATCTGTTTTTAAACAGTTTGTTAGAAACTTCTTTGCTAATAAACCATACTTCTTCTCTTCTTTATCTCTTGTTCTGCTTTCAGGTGTGTCTATACCGTATAGTCTAATTCTAGCACTATGTAATATATCAAATCCTAAATCAATTATAGCATCAATGGTATCACCATCTACTATCTTTGTAATCTCTTTTATTCTATACTCGTACATTATTTTATCCTTAATACTTTATGAACAAACCATTTGATTGCTCTTTTTATTCTATCTATAAAATAGACATTGACAATGTGTTTAATAAGTCTAACAATAATTAAAATAGGTGATGTTAAAACATCTGCTAACAATATAATAGCATCTACAGTTATATCTATAATATTGTCTGTGGTGCAAAGTTTGTTGTACCTATCTTTGATACGTTGTCGAAAACTCATAACATTCCTCGACTATCTGTATAAACCCTCCTTACACTTTCTTTAGCAAATTGTGCCACTGGTAACATAACTGCAATTGCTGATTCGTTTGCATCTATTCTTAAAAAGTTCGACCTTGCTTGTTTATACAAATATTTCTTTATTGTTGGTTTTGTATATTTGTTTTTTCTTAATTGGTCATATGATACATCAAGTCGTGTTCTTTTATTAATAATTTTGCTTGATGCATATGCTTGTAAAGATTCTAAAAATCTCAATCTTAATGCTGGAGGTAGATAATGAAAGTTTAATCCTATAAATCCACCAGGTATCACATCTAATGGTAATACTAAAGGAAACATATCGTAATATGGTAATTTATCTTTTGTTTTAGGGTCATAGATAAACATATTTAATCTACCTGCACTAGGTCTATTTAATAGTCTACCTGAACGTAATAAATTACCAGCAGTAATTTTGTCTGTAAGACTTGCTATCTGATTTCTATACCAAGATTGTGACTTCATAGAGTCACCTTGTTTTTTAGTGATTGGGTCTAATATACTTACCATAATATATATTTATATAAAAAAAGGGAAGTGTTTCCACTTCCCTTCTAAAGTTTCGAAGTACGAGAGAGATTAATCTTCGTCTGCTAACTTACTAAAATATGACATAGTATCGTCTTCACCTTCACTAGCATTGGAAGTTTTAACTTCTTCAACTTTTGCTACACCATTAGTTTTAGGTGGGAGGTCTGTTTGACTAACGTCCGTAGCACTTCTCGAACCCATAATTGTCCTATTCAGTTTCTCTTTGAGTTCATCATAGGATTTAAAATTACTAGGGTCAGAGAATTCTTTTAGAGGATATTGTTTCTGCCATATTGCTTTTATCTTTGTATCGTCTTCAGCAACAGGTGTTACACCCTCAAATTCTGATTTATCATAGTTCCAATAACCATCAACTTTTCTAATCTTCAGTTTAAAGTTTGCACCTTTCCAGAAGTCAAATGGGTTGATTGGTGATTCGTCTTCAAATTGTGGTTTCATTGCTTCAGTAATCTTATCAAATATCTTCTTACCAAATTTGTATAAGAATACTTTACCCTCGTTCTCTGGTCTTTTAGGGTCACTCACAACATAGACGTTTGCATAATATGATAACTTTCTTTTTCTCTTTCTTGCAATCTCTTTATCAGAGTCAACACCAGTATTCCAGAGTCTTGAGTTTTCTTCTGAAACAGGATCTTTTTGATTAAGAGTTGTAAGAGAGTTTTCGATATACCAACCACCAGGTCCTTGAAATGCATGTGACCATAATCTAACCCATGGCATATCTTCACCTTCAGATGCAGGTAAAAATCTTAATACTGCATAACCATTACCTGATTTATCAAGTTCTGGTTTCCAGAGTCTATCGTCTTGATATTTACTCTTATCACCTTTATTATCTTCTGTGTTTAGTTTTTCATCTAATGCTTTGGTTAAAGCATCAAAGTTGCTAGATGATTGTTTTAATGTTTCGAAATCCATATATTCTCCTTATATTATTGTATTCGTGTTACCTGTATTATCGGTATCATTTCTATTTATACGATTCATAATGTGTACTACTATATCAAAGTTACCACTTATTGTCAATGCTCCTTTGTAATTGTTCATATGTAATATACACTAAATTTTTATGACCTCTTAATTGTGGTTGTAGTCTATTTACTCTACAATTGTTATCAATAGGTTCTCTGTTTACTTTGTAAAATGCTATATCGGGATTTTCTTTTATAAGTGCATTTAATTGTATCAACCAATTATTTGACGGTGTTTCTTTATGTGATACACCACCGTAATTGGGTGTACCTTTGTACATATTATTGATTAAATGTGTCTTACTATTTAAATCATGTCCAATTAAATAAACTTGTTGTGGTTCTTCGTTCTTTATAGCAAACCATATAGCAGTACAACCTGCCGCCCAACCTAAATCCTGACCACCTTGTTCTTTTTTAATACTCTTGACTTTATCATTTTCAACCCATGTTACTTTTGCTTTAAATGATTCTTGATATTGTTTTAATTTTGCTGGATTCTTCTTAACTTGTTTTGCAAACTGATGTAATGCAGGTCCACCCATAGCAAACTTTGTGCTATTACCTTTTTTATTTACTGTCAATAAATTTAGACTTTTTATAAAATCAATCATCTCTTTATCTTCAGTACCATAAACTGTTAGGTTGAAAATACTTTCATCATGTAAGTGCCAATTTCTAAAGTAACACTCGTTATTGTATGCATATCCACTATGATATATTTCGTGTATAATACCTTGGTCAACTGCAATCAATACGTCAGGTGTATAATCTCGATATAGAGCATTACACCCATATATTTTGCCATGAGGTTTTAGTGTGTCTAAATTAACACCCTTTCTACTCTCACCATTACCAATACAAAATACTCTTTTCATTCATTCTCTAACAAATATTTACTACTAATAGGAAACTGGTCTTTCATATGATGTGCTATATCTCTTGTAACTTCAGTTGTTTCTTGTTGAGCATCTGGTTTATTTCTCAAATTACACACTCTAGCAAAAGCATATAATGTACCTGACCATATCCACTCTGTCATCATACATTGTGGTAATATCATTCTTGCTAACTCTGGTGCAATATTATTATCTAACATATCTTGATACATCTCTTTTGATTTCTTAATCAAAGGTGTGATATCATATTCTACCTCTTTATCAGTAGAACCTTGTTTTTTGTTTTCATGTTTTTCTCTCCATAAAAATGGCACATAAAACTCTGGGTCTGTATCAATATATCTACGACTTACCTCATTCCATACTAATCCTACTTGGTGTTTAACTAACTGTCTTGCAACAAATATAGGTGCTTTTATTCTAAACTGTAAAGAACCGTGACCAAAGGGAGACCAATGATTATGGTTTGCTAGATATTTAATTAATTTCTCATCATTATCTTGCATTGTTTCATGTTCTTTTGCAAATGAAACTCTTGCAGAATTAACAACAGATAAATCAGAACCCATTTTATCCATCAATGTGACTTGTGTCATATAGGTAACTTTCCTACTTTTGGTAAGAAGTTTAAATCTCTTGCTTCTGATTCTATCTTCTCTTTTAAAACTTTTGATATAAATTTACCTACAGTTTCTATCTCTATATCATTTTCTTCACAATAAAAAACAACTGCGTCCATATACGTCATATCTCGTTTTTGTCTTTTAATCTTTTCTACTTCACTATAAAATTTAACACTATTCATAATAATTTTATTCTCTTCCAGGTTAAGTTGCAATATGCACATTGTTTTGTTTCACCAACTTTGAGATGGTAATAAACCTTAGGGTGACTATCATCTTGACCTGAACACTCTACTTTTGCCCAATCAATCTCAATGACACGATTGTAGTGATTTCCAAAACTATCTTTTGACATACTATGTTTTAGCACCTTTTTTTAAATTTGTCAATGTTGTATTTAACACATCATAATATTCATCAGTTGCATTTAAAGGTGCTATTAGATGATATGGTTTTTCTCGTTTAGTGCTAAAAATAATACCAGTATTTGCTTGTATTTCAAAATCATTTTTCTCAAATATTTCTGTGATTGTCTTTCTGATGTTATCAAACTTATCAAAGTTTAATTTTTCAAGATAATGTAACACACTCATAATACCTGGTTGAAAAAAAGAATATGTATATCCATGATCCCAATTAAAATCATCACCTAATGCTTCAGCAATATAACTATCATAACAAGTCATTGATAATGGAAAGTGACCACCAGTAATTGCTTTACCCATTGTAAATATACTAGGTCTAAAAGGTGTTGTTTCCCATCCAAAAAACTTACCTAATTTACCACCGCCCATAAATATATCATCTACAATTATAGGAATATCATACATGATTCTTATAATATCTAAATTCTTCCAAAACTGTATTGTGTATGGTTTTAATTTCTTAGCATATGTCTGTGATTCTACTATGATACATGCTACTTTTTCTAAATCAACTACTTTTGTAATGTCATCATTTCTATCTAGTATTCTACTCCAATTATATTTTGGTACTCCATAAAATGGGTCTTCATTAAATAAAGTATTACCAACTGATTGATTTAGATATGTAGAACCGTGATAACTACCATCAAAACTTAATATGACTTTTCTTTTATCGTTACCTTTTTTCTGATTATATGCAAATGCTAATTTGATAGCACCTTCATTTGCATCACTACCTGATAGTGCATAGAAACTTTTAAATCCACCACTCATTTCTTTTATTTTTGTTGCTAACTCAAAACTTCTACTGTTTAGATATAGTTCTTCTGAAGATAGAAAGTTCTCACCAACTTCTGGTAGTTCAGATAGTATCATCTGACTTTGTATTTTTGTTATAAAATCTAGTTGTTTATATCCTAGAAGATAGCAACCATAATGTAAATGTGGGTCTAATTGTTTCTTACCATCAACAATTCTACCATAATCCCAATATCTATTTACTGAAGATTTATTATTTACATTCACATCTACCTGATAACCAGGTATTAATCCATCAAATCTCATAATATTAAATCAGTTTAGGTTATATCAAATTTCACACTAAATGCTGTGTTATATGATGAGTCATGTATATTTCTTTGACTTGCCTCATATTCAAACGACAATGCATCAGACCCATTCCATGTATGTGCATGAGTTCCTAATTCCTGAGTACCAACAGTTATTGAATCTATTGAATGTTTTAATACTCCATTTATTTTAAATTTACACCAGTCATCAAAACTATCATTATCTATAGCATCTTCTAATATTGTTGAAACTGTTTCATCAAAAAATTTTGCTATAATATTATAATTATTACCACCTTGAGGTGATATTACAATATTAACTGATGATACAATTTCTTCACCAGAAATACTAGTATAAAATCTTGCATTGAAATTCATATCTTTTGTTAAATCTAAATCAAATGTATTTTGTCTAACTAAATCACCATCTCTAGCAGTAGTATAGTCTAAATCACTAGTTACAATGTGTTCAGTTCCGTTATTTACAATTGTAACATCATTATCACTATCACTCCACTTTGTTGGTGAATCAGTGTTTTGATATACTGTGTATTTTACTGTTTTTGAAGTCATGTTATTTCCTCTTGTTCTGTTATATATTTATCAAATATTTCAACTGCATTTTGAAAAGATACTAACTTTATTTTTTTCTTGTCTACTATATTAAAAGATTGTGTTATTCTTCTTTCTACTTTTGATGGATTGTACACTGAATGCAAAACTCCTGCATTTACAAGACTAGGTTTATAAATTGATTTCTCATACAAGAGTTTACTTTTCTTCTCATCACCTATAACTAATTTCCAATCATTACCATCTTCATCAATATCACTCTCTATACTAATATCTTTTTTATCACTAGACCACCAACGCATTGTGCTTTCTTTAGGTCCCCAAGTAAAATTAATCTTCGCATGGTCATCTAAGTAGTCTTCTATTTTTCTTTCTTCTGCAAGATAATATTCTTCTTTATTATTATCTATATGCACAATCATCTTATCATCAGGTTTGGTAATAAAATATAATATATTATCGCTAAACAGACCATATTCTGCTAAAAATTGTTGAACTTTATCCTCATTCTCTTTTAATGATAGTTTCAACCACTTAAAAAAATCTTGGTCGTAACAAGCATTAATATTTGCAAACTCACATCTATCTTTACATTGGTCTAATCCACACCTACCTTTGACTCTAAACTCTTCGTCATCAGCATAGCGATTTATAGGTGGTTCTTTTAGTTCAAAAGGTATGTCTATATATCTATGGTACTTATTCATATAATAAATCTCCAAAAACTTCTTCTATCTCTTGAAAAGTTAAAAGTTGTAAGTTTTCTTTTTTAACTAAATTGTATGACAATGTAATTCTCTCTTTATTTGATGGATTATTTGTAGAATGTAACATTCCTGTATTCACAATACTTGGTTTATCAATTCTTTTTTCATATATCATTTGACATTTATCCTCTTCTGCCCATATAACCTTCCATGTTTTACCATTTTCATAAGTATGGGTATCTACTTTCAGATTATTATTATCATCTGTTTTCCACCATCTCAAAGAACTATTTTCATTTTCCCAAGTATAATTTAGTTTAACATGGTTATCAAAATAGTTCTGTGTATCATTTAAATAATTTGCATCTTTGTTACTATCAACGTGTATATTTATCCTGTCTTTTGGACTTGTGTAAAACATTAATTTTGTGTTGTAGAACAAATCATATTCATCTAAGAAGGATTTTACATTTTCATTCAATTCTGGTATATTGAATTTGTATACGTCTGTTTTACCTTTTTTCTCTGTATCCCATATAGAAGTTTTTTCCTCTTGTTCAGAACTCATTGTTCTCATAGTTTCAGAAGGTTTTATGAAATCAAAAGGTAATTTGATGTATCTATGATAGTTGTTGCTCATTATACTCCAGATTAAACATCTTATAAAAATCTTCTACGACTTCTTCTAATTTAGGTATGTAATCTGCTTTCTTTTTAACATAAGTCACCATAGAACCATCTTCACCACCCATGATAACGACAATATCTTCTATCTCTGTATTATACATCTCTTCATACATCAAACCATATGCAGTGCATTGCATAAAATAGTTATCAATCCATTCTTCTTTTCGTTCTTTATTAGCAGTTTTAAAATCTATGACTGATAGTTTACCATTGTACTCTGCAATACAATCAACTTGACCTGCTAGTTTGTATTTTTGAGAATATAATACTGTTTCTAAACAATGTATATTTTGTATCTGGTCAATGTAAGGTTTCATTAACTTAAATAAACCTAAAGGTAGTATACTCTTTTCGGTGAGTGGTTCACCTTTGATGTAGTTTTCTATAAGATTGTGTGTTGCAGTACCACGTCTTGCCGCCCTACCCATTTCCCAATTAGCAACATTTTCGCCAATTCTATCTCTCCACTGTTGAAGTTCTACTTTCTTTCTTACACCTAGAACTGATGTAACACTTGGATAGTTTGTACCATTTACTTCATAAAAACGATACTTACCTTTTCTTCTACCTTTTGCAGTAGGTAGCACACTCTTGTCTATGTCTATAAAATTAAATTTCATTATATTATGCCTGTCTAGTTAAAAATGTTTCTCTTATTAATTTAGGATTGAAATAACTATACACTATTTCTTTTGCAATGTCAATGCTAAAACTCTTGCAACTAAAAATATCTAAATAAAAATCACCATTGATATCACAAAAATGACCTGTGATTGCAGATGTTTCTATTAATTGCACTAGACTAAAACCTGATGCTTTCTCTTCGTGTGTTGCAAAGTGTTCTATAATAGGTTCTCCATATGCTTTCATCTCTATACCATCAACTAACATTTTAGTAAACTCTTTTATAAACTTAGCATCTTTGACTAACTCTTTAGACATTTTACTACCTTTACAATCTAATATTAAATGATAACCCCAATTACTTTGCAATTTTACCTCTTTTAATTGTTTTAATTTTCACGTCTTTTGCTTTCAACTCTTTTTTGATAAAATTAATTGCTTTGTATGGTTGTGTATCACCACACATAAAAACATCAAATGCAATATAATCTCTCTCCGCCCAAGTGTGAAATGTTATATGTGATTCTGCTAATATGGCAACACCTGTAATACCACCATTGTCAAAATCATGTGTATATGCATAGAGTAATTTAGCACCTGCAAGATATGATGCTTTTGCTAATAGATGATTAAAATCTTTATACTTTTTATCATAACCATATATGTCTACTATTAAATGATTACCTGCATATACATAATCAATTTCTTCAATGTAGTGGTCATCAGTTTTATGTTTTTGACCCACTTACTATATCACTCTCAGTTGCAAATACTTCATCATCATACATTTCATACTTTGTTTTACCATTATCTTTATATGCTCTTAAAAACTGCTTTCTATTTTCAACCTTATTGTTAAATGAACAATGTATCCAACCACTATTTGGGTCACCTGGTGAAAAGAACTCTAATATCAATTGGTCAAAACTTAAATTATCTCTGATGTATTCTGCTAAATCTCTATTTGACACACCAGGTATCTCAAAATCTGCCGCCTGACCCTTTGCGTGTTGTGAATTAATTGATGACCCAATAGCAACACATAATTCTGGACTTCTATAACCAGATGTTACTCTTAAAGGTCTACCATAATAATCTCTTAATGGTTGTAATATGTGTTGACAAAGTAATATTAAATTTGCTTCGTGTGTTCCAGAAGGGTTATTATCTATTCCTTTTCTGGTAGCAGTTTGTGACCTTGTCATCTCTCTTAATGTAAAGTTTTTACTTAGTTCCATCTCTACCTCTTGTTAATTCTAATATCTTATCTATTTGTGCTTTTATAATAGGACCTCTATTAGGCCAATGTATGTAAGGTTCATCTGTTTTACTCAGATTATATAAAAATGGTAATATGACTTTTTCTATGCTTTTAAATCTTTTAAGAACTTCTGTATCTTCTATCTCTTTTGTTATATCATCTTTTTCTGCAACCACTTGTAATACTTCGTTCATCATTGATTTTAAATCTGATAAATCGTTTTTTACTTTTGATAATTCTATGTTAGTATTTTCCACCACTTTTTTATCAACAGATGTTTCTGTTTTTGGTTTTGCTTGGACAGGAGTAAATCCATAATCTTCATCTAAATCAAACCCTCGCATATAATCTGGAATATCTACCATCTGTTTCTCTTTCTATGTTTTTTTAAGACTTCAGCAGTCTTTACATCTTTTGTACTTCTTCTCAATTGATTTTTTGCTAAATTACTTTGTGGATGTGCTTCTGCAATTCTAGTTAGATTATCATTCCAACCACTATCTGATTTATATGATATACCAGAAACTCCACCTACTATATTTATTCCTGAAACACACTGACGAATATCTGGATTATCTTTTAAATACTTTTCTTTGTCAGAAATAGAAATAAACTTCTCAAAAACTTCACCAGTCTTTGTATTTTCAAAATCATATGTTGGCATAATCTTTCCTTATTCTTGCATAATCTGATTTATATGGTTCTTGAATGTAAGGATTATATTCAGGTCTTAATTTAGAATAATCATTAGGTATTCTAAATGCTAACCTATCCTTAGTTTTACCTTCTCTATTGTGTAAAGTAATGGTATTATCAAAAATCAATAAATCATTGTCTTTCTTATATTTATGTCTGTAAATATATTTCTCCTGAAACAATGACTTTCGTAAATGGTCGAAAAACTTTTGTGATTCTTTTACTGATAAACCTACGATTTGATAACATGATGTACTTAAATGTATACCACGATATCCATATAAAGATTTTCTAACCAAAGGTATCTCTGGTAGGTTTTCATCATTATGTAATTTTGATGCTATATTACCATCACAGAATACGTTTCTGCTTACAACCTCATCATCATATTTTTCACCGTTTGGATTAACTTGTTGTGATGAATATTTATGTATCACAATTGCATCATCTAATTCTTTTCTAACACTCTCAGGTTGTTCCTCATACCAATCAACTGTTGTCATAAAACCTGTGCTACTATTGGTCATATTTTTTTGACCCCATAATGATATACCAGGAATAGAATATAACAATCCACCGTCATTACAGTGCCACTCTAAATCACCTCTACCAAAAAGACCCATAGGTTTATCATCAGGCGTTCTGTTCTCTGTAACTCTCAGCACACTATTAAATCTACCGTCTGCTGAAACGACCATTCTTTTAACATCTTCTATGTACTTTTTATCTTCTTTATCCATTTTAAAGAAATCATAAGCAGTCCACTTTTTGATGTTGTATTTTTTCTTTAATGCTAACATGGGTAAATAAAGTGGATTACCCCATTTTTTCATCCACTTTTTATACTCACCTGCATCTTTGAATTGAACATCACGAATAATTGTTACTAAGTTTTTTAAATGCTCTTCACCTAATAACAACCATCTATCATTATTTAAATCGTCTATCTTTAAGTCGTCTACGAATATACCAAAACTACCTAAACCAGGAATCTTACTTATTTTCATATAGTTCGTGTGTTGTTTCTTTATTAAAATGTTTGTTTAAAGTTTGCAATAGTTCTTCATACTTTGCTACTTGCTCTAATTCTTTAATTATAGTTTGTATGATATCACTATGCTCACCTATACCCACAGACTTATTTAAATATATGTCTATATTGGTTTTATGTAACTGTAATTGACCTTCACAAGATACTCTTACTGCATCTATCATATCGTTTCTCATTGACTTTGACATTCTTTCTCCTTTAAATTATTAATACCTTTTACATACCAGTCAGGTGTAGTAGCAGGTGATTTCCAAGTTGCAAATCTTCTTTTTTCCATAATATAATACTTTCTATATGATGCTACTGCATCACCTTTGACTTTACAATATTCAGGCATTGCAGGTAATGGTTCTGTTTCCCACGCATTTTCATTCTTAAAATTTGTAGGTAATGATTTTAATGCATCACCTAGTTTTTGTATTGTTAAATGGTCTTCTGTATGATTATATCTTTTTTTGTACTCTTCATTTAACGCCATCATATGTTCATATAACCAAACGTAATTAAAAGGACTTTCAAATAACCATTGTGTGCTAGGGTGTTTCAACCAACCTGCTTTATATAGTGTTGCTTCTAAATTACTATTTGGGTGTTTCCATCTTTTTATTTTTCTACCTTTAGCAGTCTTATCATAGTATTCTACACCATCAGACACTCTATGCACCGTGCAAAGTAATTGTGCTGATTCTAATATCATCTTAACTACATGTTTATCACATGACATCTCTGCTGATTTTACTGGACATCTATCAAGGTAAAATATATTCATTAATGATATGTCCTTTCTAATTTATTTTCAAAATACTTTATAACTCTATCCCAAAAGTTTATCATATCGGTGTCTACACACCTTGCTTTCGCCTTTTCTGCTCTACTTATTCTTTTTTCTATTAAGTCCGTCATTATCTACCTCCAAATATTTTTTAGGTTTAAATTGTTCAGATATGTCTTGTGGTTTTTGATTATCTGCTTGTTCATTCCAATCCATAATCTGGTCTAATTTAACTTTTATCTCATCAGCATTTAAATCTGATAATTCTTTTGCACCTAACTTATGTACAAACTTTTTATAATCTCTTTCTTTTTTTCTTAACTCTCTCAATTTTTTATCTTTGATTTTTTCTGAATGTGATATTTTTTCTAGTTTCTGTACCAGTATATCCTTTTCATTCACTTTTGTCAACTGTTTTTTATCATTTCTTTCTCTCAATGATATATTTGCTGATATGAGCAATAATACTGCTAAAGGGTCAAAAACAAACACTAATATAATGATAACAATTCGAACTGCCGAATCAAAGTAATCTTCTGCACTATCACCATATATTAATTGTGCAACATATTTTAAAGGACCTACTTCTGCTTCTATTTTATCTTGCTCTATTTTAATTGTATTTTTTTCTAGCATTAATTGACCTAATATATTAGATGCGTCTGTAATTTCTTCATTCAATGCTAATCTTTCAGGTTCTTGTTTCTTTCGTTCTTTTAGACCTCTTGTGACATACTCTTTTTCAATGTAAACATCCAATGCTTTATCTAATAAATTAATAGTATTTTGTGACCTGTCTATTCTTTTTTGTTGTGTATCTATTTTACTATCTAATAACTCTATTTGTATAGCATTATTTGATGTAGGTTTAACTTGGTCTAGATGTGCTTTTGATAAGAAACCAAATATACCCATTGATGTTATAAACACAAGTATAACAATAGCACTGAATAAGTAAGTCTTTAGAAATACTGATACATTGCTATTCCTCCAATTTTGGTATAACCAACTAGCACTCACCAATTTACCTATCTCTAATGCAGTACCCATTGCTATGATAGGTATAACTGCACCTGAAAATAATGTTGCAAGACCCATTATACTATACCCGGCGGCGATTACAGATATTGATATTGCTGAAGCAAATGTTAGTAATGTAAATATCATTGCATGTATTTCCTTATTCTAGGTATTTGATTTAATACTCTTTCTGTATAATCTGGTGTTGTGTGAAATACATCTGTTAATGTTTTTAACAGTTCTTCTGTTTCAAGGTTCTGCTCTTTATCAAGCATCTTTTGTCTTTTATTTCTAAAATCTGTGTAAGCATAATGATTATTTAGCAAATTAACTAGATACTGTACAGATTGACATTTTGTTTCAAATTTTCTAATACCCCAACCTGACCACTTTTTTCTAGACTCTATCAAAACATGAGGTATTTTTTCATTGTACGTTCTAATACCAAATAGATTATTCGCCTGCTTTGCAAATCTACTCGTACCATAACCAGTTTCTAAACTTGCCATACCAGTTATCATCTCATAAGGTATGCGTTTTTCTTTTGGTGTAGTGAAGTTAACAAAATCAATACATTTGTACACTGCTCTGACGAATGTTGCATCATTTGAGAATTCAAAACTAGGTTCATTTAATCCCATATCTATTGCCCATTTTTGATAATAATGCTCTACATTATTTACAATTTTGTCTTTAGCATATTCGTTAGGTAAAAATGTACCAACACCATATGCGA
>VTLG01015138.1_pt1 | contig 15981 bp, 40 predicted proteins | sample 4694571 | NCBI WGS metagenome assembly VTLG01 (sample SAMN12604809, study PRJNA352737) | marine metagenome | biome: ENVO:00000447; feature: ENVO:00000209|ENVO:00000569|ENVO:01000036; material: ENVO:00002151; isolation source: viral sequences binned using virsorter ...
TATCAGTTCCATCATCTTTGGTAACGTAAATACTATATTTACCTCCACCATCTCTTGATGCGAATGATCGTTTATGACTACATTCAAAAGTTTCAGTTTCCATTATCTGTCTCCTTTTGTTGATTTGATTTATTATACTGCCTATTTTTTGCATAACATTATATAAACTATTTTAGGCATTTAGTCCATATATCTTGTGCGAATTCTTCAGCTTCAGGAGTACCCTTCCATCTAAAGTTGTCGCATACCAAAGGAAATATGCGTACAACGTCTTCTTTGGTTTTGCATATATCCAATATGTGTTCTATGTGTTTCATAGCGTTTATAAGCTCATTTAAATGATCTCTATCTACCATGTCTACCATATGAACATCTTTAGGTGAACAATATAACAATGCTGTTTCTTTGCCAAATAGATCTCTATACAAGCATTGCTGACGTAAATCTGCAAGTTTTGGATACCATCTAGTATCTACATTGCCTGATTTTAATCGTTTAATATATGCTGTTGCTTTGGTATCAACTATAACATCTTTAAATTCAAAGTCAGTTTTACCAACTACATCATATTTTAGACCATATTTATTACCTTTAATTTGTTTTTCATTCTGAAACGAGACTATCTCACCAAACTCTGGTAAGTTTTCTACAAATTTATTAGCTATTATTCCTGCCCAATCGTATTCATCTTCAGACTGTTCACGATTAGGATTTTCTATATATTTCACTTTAGCATAATCTGTGATAGTATTTACATCAGTGATTTGGTTTGATAATGCATGATGAGCAGCGTCCTCAGCTGCTAATCCCATCACCATTCTTGCATTAGGATCTGACTCAAATCCAAACAATTCATTGATTATCCAAAATGGTGGGGAATCAATAAACGTATTAGTCTTGGAGGCAGAATGTCTATATTCAATTTTCATAATTATCTCCTTATGGTTATTAATATTCAAAAGTTTATTAGTGATACCTATAACATACCTATCAATATGTTAAAAGGTAAAATTAATGTAAAAAATAGCGAACAATACAAACTATATAATGTATGTATTTTAATGAGTTGGCTATTGCACCCTACGAAAAAGTATGGGTGCAAAAGCACAATAGCTCGTCTCCATTCATCTAATATGAATAGAGTTTATAGACTAAATTCTTTGTATCAAAATAATACAAAGTTTAAGTCTTTTGTTGATAATGTAATAAAAGACTATAAAAGGAATTATGCGTCAGATTGAAAAACCTGAATTAATATCCACCATACGTGATAAAAAAAAAGTATGGTTAAACATTAGAGAGTCTAGACTAATGTATATGTTTCACCGAAAGCTTATATCTATAGAAGAATACGAAGCAGGATCTCGCTATAGACTTATGTGTGAGCTTATGGGAGGCAGTACCGGAAATTATCTAAAAGATCGTGTTGATGGTTCCAGTACTGACTTTATCACATCATCTCTTGGAGCTGCTATGGCAGTCAAAGATTGTGATGAACAAATTGGTCCACAAATTGCAGAAACTATGAAGTTATTCTGCTGGTTTAATTATGGTATTATTGAGATAGCTCACATTCTAGGTTTGACAGAACGTAAAGCATCTAATAGAGTTCACGAAGGTCTTTCCAGACTTTCAATTTATTATGGCTACAAAAAAGTGCACAACACTATTAGAGGACAAGGAACTCAGAATAAAAGACAAAAAGTACCTAAAGTGGGTAGCTTCTAATCCTTGTATTCTTTGTCAACAAAATGGATGTAATGCTCACCATATTCAATATGCTATGCATAGAGGTATTGGACAAAAAGTAGGTGATCAATTTACAGTTCCATTATGTGTTAAACATCATCATCAATTACATAATTGTGGTATGTCAGAACGTGATTTTTGGCTTAAAATCGATATAGATCCTATACCTATATGTAGTATTTTCCACAGCCATTACCACAATATGTGGAAAAATAAGAATTTCTTCTATGATGACAGCCAATTATGGATAAAAGTATATAACAAACTTGTACCTAAGATACAAAACAGCGTTGATTTTCTACTGCAACCCAAATAGTTATAGTAGGTATCCTCGCCAGAGGTATGCAAATTATGAGCAAAATATTAAAATTTCCAAAGGCTAAAAAAGTTTACTCCGAAAAGTTTCTTGATGGAGTAAAGCCTAATCTTATTGGCGATTTTATTAAAAAACAAAATCCTCATTTATCTATCAAGGCTGCAGATGCTATGGCACTTGCTATTATTTATTCAACCTATCTTCAATTAGTTTTCGAAGAAGAAGGCAACCATATCGTACCATCTATGGATGAATTTGATACTTACATTTGGGCAGCTCATGACAAAAAAACGTTACACTAAAAAAAAGAAATCAGTCAAAGACCCTGACACTAATGATATTCCTTATACCAAGGTACGTGTTGAATGGGTAGATGCTTTAAGCGACTCAGCCTGGGCATCTGAAAAAGAATTCAAAAATATGAAACTTGCTAATCCTGTTAATGAAGGATGGATCTTTCATAAAGATCGTAAATCAATTAAATTGTTTGCAAGTTATGATAAAGAAGATGATGGAACCATCACCTTTGGAGATCGTACTATGATTCCTAAATCTTGGGTAATTAAAATTACTGAAATTTAGGTAAGGTAATAGAATACAGGATAATCCCAGTTTTCTCTACTACCTTACAGGAGCTAATCTCTGGAAAAAGAACCTTTCGGTGGTATACCATAACAATCTCAGAGATTTTAGCGAACCTGCCAGTCTCCCAGCAGGCTCTATCTATACTTAGCAGTTGGTTGGTTTCCCACGATCCCCTTGCATATATAGAATTCTTAAATTCGTTTATCTAAATAAGCTTCAACTACTTCAGGATCAGGTTTAGATCCATCAATAGTATTTGGACTTTGATCTAAAGCAGATACAATTTCTAATCTTTCTTTAGATTGTTTTAATTCAGCTTTAACATGATCTTTAGCATGTTCTAAAACTTTAACTAACTCAGGATAATTTCCATAGAAAATTCCATAGATAGATAAATCATTTATCGCTGATGTTACTCGGTTTAGACCTCTTATTCTTTTTTCTATTCTCAATATTTCCGAGTCTGTTTTTATAGTCATCTTCCATCTCCTTTATTTTACGTTTTAGTTTATCGATTTCAAGTTGCTTAGTAGCAACCATAGCTCTTAAAGCATTTTCATTACTCATTTTATATCCTTATTATTATCTAGAAAAATTTTACAATTTTCTATATCATTCTTATATTCTTTAATCCATTCTTGTGCAATTAAAGAATGTTTATCTTTGAGAAAACCACAAGCTATTGCATTATCTAATACAGATACAGCTTCAATAGCATCATCTATTTCCATTTGTGCTCTTTCTCTCTCAGTCTTAAGACTTGGTTTAAAGGTCATCTATACTCCTCTTGGTTGGTCTAACAAATTCAAGAACTTTATCTTGCAATTCTTTGTTAGACTTTTGTAATTTAGCAAGATCTCTACGAAGATTACCATTTAATTCTTTATGATCTCTTTCGATAATCTCAAGTAATTGGTATTCTTCTTTAAGACGATCTATCTCTTTTTTAAGATCCCAATTTTCTTTTTCAAGAATTTCGATTTTCTTAGTTAGATCTAGATCGCCTCTATCATCATTTTTAGGCTGCTTCATCCTTTACCTTTTCTATGATTGCAACATTACCTGCAATAAAGTCACCTTCGATACAAGTTCTTCCAGTTCTTTCTTGCCAAGTATACCATGCTTTAGTTGCTCTATCATTTTTTATAAAAGGACTTTTTAATTTACTTTCTTCATCACAATAAATATCAAATGTCCTTCCAGATATATCTTTATCATATCCATGTAATATTTCAATCATATCACATCCAATATGCTTATACATATCTTCAAATGTAGGCTTTTTTATATAATCATGGGTTTCTGTACCATTCTCTGGTCCATTTTTACCCATCATTGCTTTCCATAAATGTAGTCTATACATGTTTCCTCCTATATGTTTTTCTTGCCAAATAGAACTTTTCCTTCTGAATGGATTTGTTCTAATTTGCCTTTTTGTACCATTAAACCTAGTACATATCTTACAGCACTATCAGTTGTTTTACCAACTCTAGCTTCTACTTTTGATGTCATTTCTTTTACATCAAATGCTTGATTGCTAATTCCATTAGTAATATCTATTAATGTTCTTTCAAGAGCTGCAGTTGCTTCTCTAGGTTTTGGTAGCTGTACAATACGTGCACTTAAATCACGTCTCATACTTTTTTCCATAAGTTGTTGTAACTCAGTTTGGTTAATTAACTTATGTTTAAATAAGACAGCTAATGCTTTATGTACGTCTTTTGGTATCTTAATCATCGTCCTCCTCACTTTGTTCTTCGATTGTTATATTATATCTTTTACCATCTACTCGGACATCACAATCTGCTTCATTATCTTTGTAGTCAGTTGTAGTACCATGTCCATCAATGGTAGCATTAAGGTTTTCCATTAAAAACTTTTCAATGGCTAACATTAATTCATATGCATCATCTAGCTTTTCTTTCATTTTTTCCTCCTGCTGGTTGACATGCAGTTTCTAAAAATATTTTCCAATCTTCTCTATTTCTAAAATCGCATTTATCAAATTGTATCATAACTTGATCAAATCCATCTGCATTTGTATATAAATGAACACCGTATCTAGTATTATAAAACATATAAACACTATTTTTCTCATGTTCTTTACCATGATATTCACATTTTTTCTTTGGCATATATCTCCTTAGTTTAAGTATTTTTTAACATTATTAATTACTAACTCACAATATCTAAGCATTTCGACAAAGTAATTTCTTCTTTTACCTAATCTCTCTTTCTCTACTTGCTTAATTGCTTTATCAGTAATCTTATCAATAACTTTTAATTGTTCTTCAGTTTTCATTAGTTTATTCTAAAGCCTCCTGAATGTTCGGCAAAGTTTGCAAATTCTTCAATCCACTCTGCGTTTACTGGATAAGATGTGTCATCAAATTTAGTTCCTTGACTATGAAGTAATGATTTCCATCTTTTATAATTTTCAGGATCATATGTTTCCATATCACCAGGACAACTTATTAATTTATTTTTAGGTTTAGATATTTCCTTAAATAAAAAATCTCCTGCTTCTTCTAACATATTATTAAACTTTATTTTGTTAGGTGATTCAGCTTCATATTTTTTTTGTCTTTCTTTAGCTAAATCCATTTTTTCTCGAAGTCTTTTAGCAATATCTCTTGCTCTATCTTCTTCAATTAAATGATTGTCATTATAATGACCTCTTTCAAGATCTTCTTCAGTTAATATATCTGGACACATTTCACAAGTGAAATTCCAAATAGGTCTCCAAGTCCATACATTAGCACGAAAGTAATCACCTGGATTCTCTGCTCTAAATTTATCTTGAGCTTCCCAATATACTTCTTTTTCTTCATCAGTAGCATTATCCCAATCAATTTCTTTTGGTTTAACAGTACCAGTTTTTACAGTTGGTCTTTCACCATATAAGTCAAATCCCATATTTCCTCCTTTATTTATTTGGGCATACGCCCTATCAAACGAAATAGGGCGTAGGCATTATTTTATTTATTTTCTAACATCATTGGATTAAAGACATTCTTTGGAAGATCTAAATTAATCTTTTGAGATGCCATTTCACGATGTATAACACCAACAGCAGTATCCAAAGGCAAACCAGCATTTAAACTATGTTTACATCTTTTAGCAGATAACTCTAATAGTTTTAAAGCTCTACCTTTTGGACTAGCATAATATGCTCTTTCAGTTTCTTGATGGCATAGACCTTTAAATATTTCATCATGTTTTTCAGGTCTTTCAAGATCACCTTTAGCAAAATGTTTATCTTGCCATTTTCTGACTTTGTTCCATTTATCTAACTGAATGTTTAAAGAATTTACAGCTTTATCTAACTTACGTTTTTTCTCTTGTTCAATAAGTTCTTTTTCAGATTTAAACTTTTGATAATCTTTAGATAGAAAATCAATATCTTTAATTAACTTATCTACTTTAAGAGCTTTAACGAACTTAGGATAGTTTTTATCAGCAATATCATTTATCTCATCAACCATTTCTGATTTCAGAGAATTTTTTCTATTGTCATACTCACTATCAATAGTGAAATTCCAATAATCCATTTCAGTTTGTCTTATTGGTCTCATTATTTTCTCAGTCATATTAAGCTACCTTTGTTGTTTGTTCATTTTTAGCTGATTCTGATTGAAGTTTATCAGCTCTTTCTAGAGCAGATCTAGCTTCTTTATCACCATCAACTAATTTATGTCCTCTAATTACAACTGTTGCAGCTGCAGTTTGTTGTCCGATAATATTACCTTCTCGAACTCCAACTTCTTTGATTACTTCATCAGCAATCTTAACCTGCATAGCTATATTTTTATACATTTTGTAAAACTTTGAATGTACTCTGTTATACAGCTCTTGAGTTGTTTCTTGCTTTTTTTCCATTTTTATCCTCCTTTCTTTTAAATTCAAATGGCATTACATCGTCTAATGTATCTGGTGTTGCTTTGTCTATACATTGCACAATACCAATACAGACTCTTAATGGATAAGTAACTGCACGAACAGCATACTCACCGAACTTTTCTATACGCTTCATCATACCTCCTTTTCTTTTTTAACATACGATCGTATTTTTTTTTAGTTTGATAAAATTCATCATCAAACTGTTGTGTTCCAGGAATTGGATCTACATCAGCAGTGAGCCAATTCCAAGATTTTCTTATTACTAAAGCAGAAACGCTATAAGTAACAAATCGAACAAAATTAAAAATTCCATTCACTATTTGACCTCCATATCTTCTGTTAGTATTAAAGGATCATTATTATTTTTCTTAAAATAATTTTTATAGGCTTGATCATTTAATTTATCTAACTTTTGTCTTATTCTTTCTGGTCTATTAATAATATTAGGTCTAGTCCTTGCTTTACGTCTATGTGTCCAAGCATCTAATGTTTTAATAGGATCTGCTTTTAATATAGTTCTTGGATCCCAATCATAAGCATTACATATTGCTAATAATTGTTCAGCTAGACATCTGTTTTCACATTTCTCTACCTTTTGATATTGTTGGAATGTTACACCTATTACATCAGCTATTTTTTCTTGTGATAGTCCATTCCACATTCTATGTAGAAGTAATTGTCCAGCTATTTGTTTAGCATTCATTAAAAACCTAAAGTTTTTTCTTCTAGATCTTACTGCCATACATTCTCCTTTCCATATAATTTATTGAGAACAAACAGCTCTCGCTTGTTGGAGCTGGTTGGTCGAGTTATAACTCTGATTGATGGTTTACCTTCTCTAAATATTTTAACTAATGTTATCCAACCTAACTTTGGATATAATATTTCGAGATATATTGGTTTAATCCAATATGGTTTCCACCACTCTAGATGTTCTTGTCTTATCACTCCACTAAACCTTTGCTTGAACATCAGATTTACTGCTCTTGCTAGATTTATTGGTCTTTCCTTGAACTTTCCTTTTATTTTTACTCGGTACACTCTTTACCTCCTTACAGTCAGTAAATTTACTTAACCATAATAAATGTTCTGCATATTGTTTAGCAGTCCATCCTTTTGGTGTATTACTTTTCTTTTTTGTAGACATCGAACTCCTCATTTATTTTATTTAATATATAATTAGTATATATAGTACCTCCTAAACATACTAATGCTTTATCATTTCCATTATATCTTTCAGTAAATTTAGTTAAATCACCTTCATTCTCTGGTGTATAAAACATATTATATAATGAAAATTTTATTTTAGTTTTCATATAATACCCTTTCTATTAAGTTAATTGCTTCTTCAACATTACCTTCTCTTAATTTAGCTATTGCTTTAAGTAATAATTGTCTATGATACATACTATGTAGTTTCATGCTACCCTTCTTATTGCCCATATATTATATCTTCTTTCATATGAACTACCATTTATTGTTGGATTATATTTCTTTTGAAATATTTTTCTAATAACACTATGGTTATAACTCCAACATGATGTTTCATATTCTTTATTTTTTGGAAATGGTATACGCACTCTAAATGGATTCTTTCGAGAACCTACATCAGCAGCTTCTCGTTTATCCCAATCATCATATACAAACTCTATTTCAAATATTTTCATTATACACTCCTATTAAAGAGCCGAATCTTCGATTCGACATTATTATTTTTTAAAAAAAACTAGGCGACTCATTACGCTGTCGCCTAGTAAATATGAGATTTCAGAAGGCTCTATCAGTTAATGACTTAAGAGTTCTTACTTCTGATTCTAAATCTCCCTCATTTATTCTATTTAATTGTGCGTTGAGGGCAGTCAAACTACCCTCATAGATATTCATATCTAATAAGTAAGATATTATGCGTATCATTATAGGTAATTAACCTATAACTATCATAATGGAATCCACCTACTTCAACCACAATTTGATTCCTCTATAGTTTTCAAAACTTTAAAAGTTTTTAGTTTGGCTTGGAATCATAATCTATATATCTCACTCGCCAACAGGTTTTTAAACCCAGGTCTATGACCTGACGCCTTACGCTTGCAAACGCTCGGACTGCTGTTGAAATCCAGAGGGTCTATAGTTAGATGGTTTGATTCATCTATGGCTCTCCAGATAACCTAGTATATGTGCGTCCTTGTCCTAAAGCATTGTTGCCCAGTACGACTCAAACTTGGTAGCCATCTCCAAGATTTTACACACACTCTCTAGTGGCTTATCGCTCTAACCAGACGATTCTTTCACCCAGCGAGAGAGATATACAGGATTTGTAAAATTTATTTAACAGGCAATCGCCTGCCGAGTAGGCACAGGCGATAGCCAACCTAGTTCCCTAATTACGCAGATTAAAATCCACTTGGGACTTCATAGGTTATTTTACTTCACTAATTTATCAGTTTTAGCTTTTAGCAAAGCCTCTAGTGTCTCAACTCTTTTCTCAAGAACACCAACACGAATAGTCGCTTGGTTCTCTTGTATCCAAGTAGCTCTAGACTTATATTTTGGATTGCCTAGTGCTATTTGTTGTTCTACATATGCTCTCCTTTCTTCAGGTGATTTAGACTCCCTGTAAGAAACGAATGATGTTTGTGTAGACATATATCCTCCTATGGTTAAATTGATTGATTTTCGCTAGAAAAAGCAATCAATGGATTCTTCTTCATTTGATATCTCATTTCTTCATCTAGTCTCTCTCTTTCAACAGAAACTTCAGGAAATGGGAACTCGTAGTATAGTGTGATATAATTACCATACCTATCTACATCTCTCTCTACTATATCATCTATATTAATCATACTATCTCCTATTTATGATCTACTTTAAGACATTTATTACTACAATATTGTCTTAAATATTTATCTTTCTTACATTTCTCAATGTAATTAACTATTTTACTCTCTTTGGGCATATTAAAATTTAAATCTTTTTTACATACCCAACATTTATTTCTACTCATATATCCTCCATTATTATAAGCGATTATCACTAACAATAATCGCTTACAATTTATAGTTGTTATATTATTAATAAGACTGCAAAGATGGTAGCTATGTAAAATAACTGACTCATTTGAATCTTTTCTTAACTACTGATTCAATCATCTTGCCATTTTTAGCAAGTGTATCAGCTATTTTCTCCACTTCTTTGGGAGTTAAACCACTAAACCATTTAAAGAACTCACCATAAGTACCAACTATATCTATCTTATGTGTAATTTCTATTTTATCTGGTATTTTAAAAGGATTAATCTGTGTATTATCATATCCTTTCTTAACCTTATTACCTAACTTCTTAACTGACTTAACTATATTCATATATATCTCCTATATTGTGTGCCTTCGATTAAACCCTTCGAATTAGCACTTATTAGTGTGTCTATTGATACATCAGCAATCAAGTTAGCTATATATATCAATAGGTTGAGAGCTATTCGGTAATCGATTAATCAAGTGATTTCGCCACAAGTTAACCGACTACCTAATACAATAACGACAACTGAATATGATTAAGATCATACCCAATTATCGCTTTAAAGCGTCCGATAATGAAATTATCTAAACAACAAAGCCGAATCTTTGATTCGACAATAACGACAAATAAGACAGCGATTTATCGCTGACATTGAATTCGATGGGTTTTGAATTCACCCCTGAAGATATCGACTTGATGTCGATTCTTTGTATAGGGGGGTTATCAACGAATACCTTCCAATAGGGGGGTTTATATTAACAACAACAGGAGAAATAATATGGCAATACCTTTCGCAGCAGGAGCAATGCACCTTCTAAGATTAGGAACAGGGGCAGTTTTGCGTTCTACGAGAAAATTGTCGCCTTATACTGTTAAAACAGCCAAAACTACTAGAGACTATACGATTAAAAAAGGTAAGCGTAAAGGTCAAGTAATCCAGAAAAAAGCAACTGGAATCGTTACTTCAAAAGTGAAGAAGGGCGAATTCGGACATGGAAAAAGAAAAAAATGGATTAAACAAGACCTAAGACCATGGGCAGAATCTATAGTAGGTAAAAAGGGTGTTTTAGCTAAATTTGGCGTAAAACAAAAAGGCAGAGCTAAAGTACTAGATAGGTACGCTGCAGGACATAGACACCTTAGAAAGCATAAGAAGCTTTATGGGGCAGGTCTAGGTGGAGCAGTAGCTTGGGATATTTTAGATAACGACTAATGGCTAAGAAAAAGGGGAAATCCCTCTTAGCCAAAGTCGAACATGAATCACGTTCTAAATTCAAGAAAACGAGTATAGGACGTAGACCATCTAGGGCGATGATGAACAAAGCCAAAAGAAGGTCTAAAAAGAAGAAATACAGAGGACAAGGAAAATGAGATTTTTTAAATCAGCAGGACTAATGTTTCCAGAAATAGATAGGATTTCTACGAGATGGCTAAAGCGATCGTGGAAAAGGCGTGATGCTTTTCCTAAAAAATTAAAAGATCCTAAGTTTCGAGCTACAGCTAAATTAAAGGATTACAAATCGAGTTTATAATGGCAAAAAAAAATAAAAAAAAAGAACTAGGTGCATGGGATGAAGTTAAAAAATTCCATAAGACTGGGATGGGTAAAGCTATGATCTGGGGTGGAGCTGCAGGACTTGCTCTTAAAGCTGCCCTGGGGTATGGTTTATATAAAGCAGGTCAATCTTCTGCTAAAAAAAAACAAGAACCTAAAAAATACATGGCAGGATAATGAGTAGAAGTTTAGAAAAATTAGCAGATAAGATGATTAAGCTGTCTCCAGAGGAGCAGCAGAAGCTACAATTGATCATAAAAGCTAAATTACTTCCAGAAATAGCTAAGAAACAACAGGGTTTATTACAACAACAAATAAAAAATCCTCAAATGCAACAAATGGGTCAGCGACCAGGTGGAAATATGCCTATGCCGAACTCAAGAGACGCTGCAATGAGGGGATTATTAAGAGGATAGAGGAGAAAGGAGCATAAATGCCACAAGTAGGAAAGAAAAAATTCGCATACACTAAAGCTGGTAAGAAAAAAGCTAAAGCGTACGCAAAGAAAAAAGGAAAGAAAGCAAAATATGGCTACTAAAAAGAAAAAGAAAACTGGTAACTGGAAAAAAGATTGGAATAAATTTAAAAAGGGAGCTAAAAAAAGCTTCAAAACAGTTAAAGGAGCAGCAACGCCTGTTTATTCTAGATATGCAGCTCCAACTGTAGGTTTATTTAAAGGCACAGGTAAGTTAGCTATGAATGTAGGTAAACTAGCTTTAAGAGCACCAGGTACAGCATTAGCATTACCATTAGTTTATTCTGGAGTTAAACATATTGGTAAAAAAGCTGGTAGAAAATTTGCATATCCTGCAATGAGACAGTTTGATAAACGAGGTAGAAAGATTTAATGGAAGATAAACGTACATATACAAATCTTAAAGAACATGGGGAAGATATATCTCACGAAAATGAGGTTACTAAATCTAACGACAATCATGGTGGTAAAAGACCAGGAGCTGGTAGACCTTTAGGAGCTAAAACTAAAAAGCTGTGGAAATCTATGGAAGAAATGGCTGGTAAATACCAACATTCTCCTTTGGATTATTTATTATCTGTGTTAAACAATCCTGCAAGCTCACCTGATAGAAAAATGTACGCAGCCGAAAAGGCAGCACCATTTGTTCATCCAAGGTTAGCCAGTACAACTTCAAGAGTAGGAATAGATGAACCAGTCCAAATCAAAGTCCAATGGCAAAAAGAAGAAAGTTAAGATAATTGAGGTTCCTTATAAACCTCGAGAGTATCAAAGGGAAGTACATAATACTAGAAAAAGATTTAGTGTTTTAGTTTGTCATAGACGATTTGGAAAAAGTGTACTTTCAATAAACGAATTAATTAGAACAGCAGCAGACAAACCTAGAAGTTTATGTGCATTTATAGCTCCGACTTATAGACAAGGTAAAGCTATTGCTTGGGAATATTTAAAATTTTATACAAAACCACTAATGCAATTTGGTGGTAGTAGGAATGAAACTGAATTAAGAATAGATCTCTTTAATGGAGCAAGAATTCAAATATTTGGTGCAGACAATCCAGATTCAATTCGAGGAATGGGTTTTGATGCAGTCGTCTTAGACGAATATGCTATCATGGCTCCTCGAGTATGGACTGAAATTGTAAGACCTGCAGTGGCTGATAAATTAGGATGGGTACTATTTATCGGAACACCAATGGGGCATAATCAATTCTGGGAAGTATTTGACTATGCTCAACGAGGTCATAAAGATTGGTATGGGAAACTATATCGAGCATCTGACACCAACGTCATTCCAGAGGAGGAACTGGAGCAGGCACGTGCAATCATGACGCCTGAGCAGTTTGAACAAGAATTTGAATGTTCGTTTACTGCAGCAGTGTCAGGAAGTTATTATGGACGTCTAATAACTAAAGCCGATAAGGATGGAAGAATTGGCTACGTGCCTGTAGACGAAAATGTAGGTGTGGAAACCTGGTGGGATTTGGGGATCGGAGATAGTACAGCTATTTGGTTTGCACAAAGAGTTGGACAAGAGGTACACCTAATAGACTATTACGAAAACTCAGGAGAATCATTAGCACATTATGTTGATGTACTTTCTGAAAAAGATTATGCTTATTCTGATCATATTGCACCACACGATATAATGGCAAGAGAATTAGGAACAGGTAAATCTAGACATGAAGTTGCACAAGAATTAGGTTTAGAATTTCAGGTAGCTCCAAAACTAGAAGTAGATCATGGTATTGAATCTGTAAGAAATGTTTTACCAGACTGTTGGTTTGATAGAACAAAATGTAAACAAGGATTAGATGCTTTAAGACAATATAGAAAACAATGGGATGAGAAGAACCAAGTTTTTAAAAACAAACCTCTCCACGATTGGTGTTCACACGCATCTGATGCGTTTAGGTATGGATGTGTATCCGAACCTTTAGATACATCATCATGGGATAAACCAATTAGGGTAGATACAAAATACGTAGTATGAAGAAACAAAAAAAATCAGAACAGGAAATATTATCAATTCTAGCAAAAGAAATACATAATTCATCAGGTTATATTGGTGGAGAAATTGTAGCTAGAAGAAAAAAATCATTAGAATATTATTTAGGTAATCCTCTTGGAAATGAACAAGAAGGAAGATCTCAAGTAGTTTCTAATGATGTAATGGATACTGTAGAAAGTTTAATGCCATCTCTTATGAAGATATTTACTTCAGGAGATAATGTATTTGCTTGTGAAGGTGTTGGACCTGAAGATGAAGAAATGGCAAGACAAGCATCAGATTATATAAATCATATTTTTTTAAAAGAGAATAATGGATTTACATCATTATATACAGCATTCAAAGATGCACTAATTCAAAAGAATGGAATTTTAAAAGTTTATTGGGATGATTCTCAAAAGACTGAAAGAGAAGAATATACAAGATTAACAGATGATGAATTTAATGATTTAGTTTCTGATGTTCAGGTTAAAGTTTCTAATCATTCTGAATACAAAGAACCTATTACAGATGATGTAGGAAAAGAAATAGATAAAATCACTTTACATGATGTTGTTATTCATAGAACAAAATTATATGGTAGAGTAAGAATAGATCCAGTTCCACCTGAAGAATTTTTAATTGAAAGAAGATGTAAAGATATTGATTCAGCAAACTTTGTTGCACATAGAGTTAACAAAACTAAAACTGAATTAATTGAAATGGGATATCATCCTGATGTAGTTTATTCATTACCAACAGGTGATGGTGAAACCTATTCGGAAGATAAATTTGTTAGACACCAAAATATAGATTTTGGTAGAGGAGAATCTACTGGAGACAAATCTACTGACATGGTTTTAATTCATGAGTGCTATATTAAAATGGATGCAGATGGAGATGGTGTAGCAGAATTATTAAAAGTATGTGTAGCAGGAGATGGTAAGAAATTATTAGATGTAGAAGAAGTAGATACAATTCCATTTATTTCTATGACACCTGTTATCATGCCTCACAGATTTCATGGTAGATCTATTGCAGAATTAGTTGAAGATATTCAATTAATTAAATCTACTGTTATGAGACAAATGTTAGACAATATGTATCTAACAAATAACAATAGAGTTGCAATACAAGATGGTCAAGTAGCTATGGACGACTTATTAACTAATCGTCCTGGAGGAATTGTTAGAACTAAACAACCACCTCAGAATGTTATGATGCCTATCCAGGCACAACCAATTACAGAACAAGCTAGTGGTATGTTAGGTTATTTAGATTCAGTTAAAGAATCTAGAACTGGTGTAAGTAAAACTTCACAAGGATTAAACGCAGATAGTTTAAATAATAAAACAGCTACTGGTATGAACCAAGTATTAACTCAATCTCAAATGAGAATGGAGTTGATTGCAAGAATTTTTGCTGAAACTGGAGTTAAAGATTTAGCACTTAAAATGTTTGAGTTGGTATGTAAATATCAACAAAAAGAAAAGATCGTAAGAATTAGAGGTAAGTATATACCAATGAGACCTTACGAATGGAAAGACAGAGTTAATGTTACTATCCATGTTGGATTAGGTACAGGATCAAAAGAACAACAATTGATCTTGCTTAATGCTATTTTAGAAAGACAAATGCAGGCTATTAACCTTCAACAGAATGTTTATGGTCCAATGGTTAATTTAAGAAATATTTATAATTCTTTAAAGAAATTAGTTGAAAATGCAGGTCTAAATAGTATAGAACCTTTCTTTATGGATCCAGATGTAGGAGCAGCTCAAATGCCACAACTTCCACCTAAACCACCTAGTGAATTTGAAAAAGTAACTCTAGCACAGGTTCAAGGTGAAAACCAAAGAGCACAGTTAAAAGCTGAAACAGAAGTTAAACGTATTGAAGCTCAAATGAGACAAAATCTTTTAGACTTTGAATTAAAGATAAAAGAAATTGAACTTAAATATGGATCTAAAATAGATGAACTTGAATTGAAACGAAGATCTATGATGGAACAAGAAGATCTAAAATCATCAGGTAATCTAATGAGAGAAATAGTAAAAGGACAAGAAGCCTTTTTTAACACTAAACAACAAATAGATGGACAACAAGGAAAAGCAAGTCAGGGAGGGCAAGCGAGCAGAGCAGCTCCTAAACGATCCCCTGCTTAAAACAGCATTTGAAGATCTTCTGGAAATTTATAAAACAGAAATCTTTAATACAAAATTCACTGAAAGTGAACAACGTACATACCTTTGGGTAGCCTACAATTTAGTAGACAAAATCAGAGGTCATTTACAAAGCGTCATGGCAAGTGGAAAGCTAACTCAACAAGAGTTAGATCAATTAAATAAACGAAGTTAAGCTAACGCAACTTCAAATTCGTCAACCAAGAAAGG
>VTLG01003712.1_pt1 | contig 15979 bp, 20 predicted proteins | sample 4694571 | NCBI WGS metagenome assembly VTLG01 (sample SAMN12604809, study PRJNA352737) | marine metagenome | biome: ENVO:00000447; feature: ENVO:00000209|ENVO:00000569|ENVO:01000036; material: ENVO:00002151; isolation source: viral sequences binned using virsorter ...
GATTTAGCATGAGCACGATAGTAGGAACAAACATTGAAGTTACAAATATTAAGTTTGACTCTGATACGACTGCAATGATAGTATCAAATGCTGGCGGTGGAGCTGGTACTGTACCACAAGGATTAGCTAAATATTTTATACAGTATGCTCAAGCAACTGATACTGTTAACAAAAGTCTTAACAGTAGTAGTGTAAATGATACTTCACTAGGTCATTTCACATTAAATTACACAAATAATTTTCAAGATGCACTTTACTCGCTTAGCACCGGAATACATGCTAATACAGATGATGCTGATACTGCTAGAGGAGGTCATTCTTTAGGATTTGAAAATGGTGGAACGGTAAATACTTCTTCCGCACAATGTAATTATTGTTATGGAGCAAGTCAAAGTAGTGCAGCTGTAGATTTAGATGCTACAAATTCTTATATTTTATATGGAGATTTATCATGAGTACATTAGTTATAGATACAATACAAGGTAAGACAACTGCCGGTTCTGTTAATGTTCGTGGTGAAGGTTCGAATAACACAAACTTACAACAAGGATTAATTAAAGCGTGGTGTGATGTAACAGTTGCATCAAATGAATTTGGAGATAGTTTTAACATGGCTTCAATAACTGACCATGGCTCATCTGACCACGAATATTTTTATACAAATGATTTTGCAAATTCAGAATACGCAGCAGGTCATATGTGTGGTGACACAGGTAACACAACAGGTGCCGATTTGACTTATAAAGCAGCGCCAACAGCAGGATCATCAAGATTAAGAACTACATATAATTCCAACACTGCTTATGAATGGGCTCATCAAAAACATATGTACATTGGAGATTTAGCATGACAATTGAAACACCTGAATTTCAGGGAACACATTTATGGAATAGATTACACTGGGCTAAAGATAATTTAGACGGTGTACAAACAGATTACAGAGTAGTATGGGAAGATCCGGAAGAACCGGATGCACCTGCAAAAGTTACAGTGCCAGATCCAAACTGGCTTGCTTGTGCTTTACAAGGTGGTATACTTCCACCAGTAGAAGTTTATTGGGCTTTGGCTGAAGATGAGGCAAAGCCAGATTTTAAGAAACACACTCGAGGTTATTTACTACACAATACGAAACCAGTTAATAAGATGACTGAAGAACAAGCGATTGAATATTTAATTATGAAAGACATACCACAAAGAGTGTGGAGAAACTATGAGAAAGCTAATCGTAAGAGATTAGTAATTTGTAAGAAACAAAATCTACCAAGTCATAGAACGTGGCGAAATGCTTGGAAGATTAATCAAGAAGTAGCATAAGGAGAGAAAGATGACTACAATGATTCGAGATAAAAATGGAGTAGTTGCTGCAGCTCCGTCAACCATGCCATCTGATAGACATTTTAGAAATGCATGGATTTTTGATAGCTCACAGTCTGCTATCAGTGAGGACTTAACCGCGGCAAAAGAAATATTTAAAGATAAAATAAGAGAAGTAAGAGGACCATTACTTGAAGCAGAAGACGTTGTTTGGATGAAAGCAGCAGAAGCTAATGACAGCGATGGGAAGGTTGCGAGTGTAGCTAAGAAAAAGAAACTTAGAGATGCACCAGCTGCAACCGCGATAACAAACGCGGTAAATATTACGGCGTTAAAAGCTGCATGGGATAGTGATGTTCTAGGTGCCAGTCCTTATAAATAAGATAAAAGGATTTTAAAATGGCAACTCCTACATCTAGAGCTACTCTTATAGAATACTGTAAAAGACGTCTTGGCGATCCAGTTATCGAAGTAAACGTTGACGAAGATCAATTGGAAGATCGTGTAGACGAAGCGTTACAATATTATCAAGAGTATCACTCGGATGCTACTGTAAGAACTTATTTAAAGCATCAGGTAACTGCCACGGATGTATCTAATGAGTACATAACGTTACCTTCAAATATTTTATTTGTTTCAAAGTTGTTTCCATTGGAAAGCTCGTTTAATCAGTCACGTAACTTTTTTGATATTAAGTATCAAATGATGCTTAACGACATAGCTGATCTTATGAACTTTGCTGGAGACTTAGCTTATTATGAACAAATGCAGCAATACTTATCTTTATTAGACATGAAACTTAACGGCCACCCGCAAGTTCAGTTCGCGAGAAGGCAAAATAGGTTATACATATTCGGAGATTTTGCAGATGGCGATATAAATGAAGGAGATTTTTTAGTCGCTGAAGTTTATACGGTCATAGATCCGACTACACATACTTCTGTATTTAACGATATGTTTGTTAAAGAGTACACCACGGCTTTAATAAAACAACAATGGGGAACTAACCTAATTAAGTTTGAAGGCATGCAACTACCCGGAGGAGTCGTCTTAAACGGAAGGCAAATATATGATGATGCGACTGGAGAGATCGCAACTCTTAGAGAAAATTTGAGATTAGAACAAGAACTTCCACCAGACTTTTTCGTAGGATGACATGGCAACCAATTTATATTTCAGTCAAAAGGTAAAATCAGAGCAGAACCTATTTGAAGATATCGTAATAGAATCTTTAAAGATGTACGGCCAAGACGTATATTATCTGCCAAGAGACCTAGTGGGAGAAGACAAGATACTTGGCGATGACGTGGTATCTAGTTTTAACTCATCGCACGTATTAGAGATGTACATTGAAAACACCGAAGGATTTGAAGGTGAAGGAGACTTGTTTACACGGTTCGGCGTTGAGATAAGAGATGAAGCAACTTTTGTAGTCGCTAGAAAAAGATGGGAACAAACCGTACAGAGATACGATAACGAGATAACAAGCACCCGACCTTCTGAAGGTGATCTGATATACTTGCCACTTTCACAATCTATGTTTCAGATAATGCACGTTGAACACGAGTTACCATTTTATCAGTTAAGTAATTTACCAGTATACAAGATGAGATGTCAGTTGTTCGAATATGCTGGAGAAGATTTAGATACTGGTGTAGATACAATAGATGATATTGAAAAGAAATACGCTTACAAGTATGTACTTTCACTATCAAATGTACAAGACAGCGCTCAAGCTTCAGCTGTAGTCTCTACTGGAACTATATTAAGCGTATCTATAACTGACAGCGGTAATAATTACTTTAATCCACCTACAGTTTCGGTAGTAGATGCTACTGGTGTTGGAGCTGCAATTACGGCAACTGTTGACAGTAACAACGGTAAAGTTAATGGCTTGACGATAACTAACGGAGGAACTGGTTATAGCAGTAGTCCTACAATTAGATTTACAGATCCGGATCCTAAAGAATTTAAGGTTGGAGAGACAATCTTAAGTCCGAGTGGTTCTACGTTTATGAGAGCCGAAGTCGCTAAGTACTCAGACTCAGATGATAAGATTCACTTAATACATGCTGGAGCTGATGACGGTAAGTATCATACTTTTGCTGCTGGAAAGAAAGTTATCGGACTTACAAGTGGAGCTGGTGGAGTTATTACTCTTGTAGTAGAAGATAATCAGTTATCGAACAACGAACAAAATGCAGATTTTAGCACTGGGGCTGACTTTATAGACTTTACTGAATCTAACCCGTTTGGAGACGTGAGTAACAACTAATGTTTGGTGGACACTTTTATCATTCTAAAACTAAAAAAGCAGTAGCACTGTTTGGCAGGCTCTTTAACAATATTTACGTGATACGTAAGAATTCTTCTGGAAGAGTTATAAGTCAAGTAAAAGTTCCACTTTCTTACGCTCCTAAAAATAAATTTTTAGAAAGAGTACGTGAGAATCCAAATTTAACAGAAGATACAAAAGTTGCAATTAAACTTCCAAGAATGTCTTTTGAAATTACTTCTATAGCTTATGACGCGACTAGACAACTAGCAAAAGTCGGAAATTTTACTACTACATCTTCGACAGGAACTGTAAATAAGAGACAAAAGTTTTTTAATCCAGTGCCGTACTCAATAAATTTTCAGTTAAACGCTTATGCAAAATCACAAGATGACGCGTTACAGATTGTGGAACAAATATTACCAACGTTTAATCCACAGTATGCTATTACTATAAAACCATTTTCAGCAGAGTTTCCTTCATTTAAAGAAGATATACCAGTAATAATACAAGGTGTTTCTTTTTCTGATGATTTTGAAGGAGCAATGGAACAGAGAAGAACTATAATCTACAGTTTGGACTTTGAGATGAAGTTAAGTTATCATGGTCCAATATCTGATAACAGTATCATTCGTCAAGCAGATGCCAAAATATTTGACATTAAAGCTGGATTGAATGATTCTGATATAGGTATGGAAACTATAAGAGTTACTCCTAATCCTATTTCAACTATTGGTTTAGCTGATAGTGATTTTGGTTTTACCACAACAATACTAGATAGTGCGAGTTAAAAATGTTTGAATATAAATGCAAATTAGTAAGAGTAATAGACGGTGATACAGTTGATATTGATATTGACTTAGGTTTTGGTGTCTGGTTAAGAAAACAAAGAATTAGAATGTATGGAATCGATACACCTGAATCAAGGACACGCGATTTAGAAGAAAAAAAATATGGATTAGCAGCTAAAGAATTTTTACAAAAATGGACTGGTGCTGGTGAACTAACAATAAAAACACACAAAGATGCAAAAGGTAAATTTGGTAGAATACTTGGTGAACTTTGGACCTTTGATACAAATATAAATGAAAAGATGATCGAACGACATCATGCTGTTAGATACCATGGACAGTCAAAAAAAGAAATAGCAGAACAACACATTAAGAATCGTGGACTAGTAGAGTTATGAACAAAGATATGGAAAAGTTTCTTCCTCCAGAAGAAAAAAATGTTGATAACGATTATAAGTATTCTCGAGATACTTACTATGAACTTGTAGAAAAAGGTAAGGAAAGTCTCGAGCTTATGATTGAAGTGGCTAGAGAGAGTGAACACCCTAGAGCTTTTGAAGTATTATCAGGAATGATTAAAAATATTTCTGACGTTAATGACAGATTAATGGACTTAAATAAGAAAAAGAAAGACTTAGACAAAAAAGAAGAGATACAAAAAATAGCAAATACAACAAATAATCTTTTTGTCGGGTCTACTGCAGAACTTCAAAAGATATTAAAGAATGAATCGAAAATAGTAAATGTCACGCCCGAATCAAAGCCAAAATTATCTAGGTAATCCAAATATAAAAAAAGATGGGATAACCCAGAACTGGACTAAAGAAGAAGTTCAGGAATATGCTCTTTGCATGAAAGATCCTGTGTACTTCATAGAAAAATATGCAAAGATTATATCTTTAGATGTTGGATTAGTTCCATTTCAACTATATCCATATCAAAAAAAGATGTTTCAACAATTTGAAAAAAATAGATTTAACGTTGTACTCGCTTGTAGACAATCTGGTAAATCTATATCAGCATGTGGTTACTTGCTGTGGTTTGCGTTATTTCAACCAGAAAAATCTATAGCAATACTCGCTAATAAAGGTGCTACCGCTAGAGAGATGCTAGCAAGAATAACTATCATGTTAGAAAACATTCCGTTCTTCTTACAACCCGGGGTAAAAGCTTTAAATAAGTCTAATATTGATTTTAGTAATAACAGCCGTATTATAGCGGCGGCCACGACTGGTCAGTCAATAAGAGGATTATCTATTAATCTTTTGTACTTAGATGAGTTTGCTTTCGTTGAGAGAGCCGCAGAATTTTACACTTCAACTTATCCTGTGATTTCATCTGGTACTGATACTAAGATTATAGTTACTTCAACTGCAAACGGTATAGGTAATACGTTTCATAAGATATGGGAAGGGTCAATACAAGGTGTAAACGAGTATAGTAATTTTAGAGTCGATTGGCATGACGTACCTGGGAGAGACGAAAAATGGAAACAAGAAACCATAAACAATACTTCACAAGTACAATTCGATCAAGAATTTGGTAATACATTTTTTGGTACTGGTAATACTTTAATAAACGCTCAAACTTTATTAGATTTAAGAGCTTCACAGCCTGTTAAGATTATGGAAAACGGAGACATGTTCGTTTATAAAGAGACAGTAAATAAACACGATTACATATTAGTTGCTGATGTTGCTAAGGGAAGAGGACAGGACTATTCTACATTTTCTTTAATCGATATTAGCACAAGACCTTTTGAACAGGTAGCTGTTTATCGCAACAACACTATCTCTCCATTACTCTTCCCTAATATTATATATAAGTACGCAAATGTCTACAACAAGGCATATTGTATAATTGAGTCGAACGACCAAGGATCTGTGGTTTGTAATGGTTTATATTACGATTTAGAGTACGAGAACGTACACGTTGAGTCTGCGATAAAAGCTAATGCTGTAGGAATAGAGATTAATCGTAAGTCGAAGAGACTAGGTTGCTCCGCTTTAAAAGACTTAATGGAAAACAATAAGATAAAAGTCGTCGACGAACAAACTATTCTTGAAATATCTACGTTCGAAGCCAAAGGACAGACTTTTGAAGCATCTACAGGAAATCACGATGATTTAGTTATGAACTTAGTATTATTTGGTTACTTTGTATCATCAGCTTATTTTGCTAACCTAACTGATATAAACATCAAAGACATGATATTCAAGCAAAAACTAAAAGCTATAGAAGAAGATATAGTTCCATTTGGTTTCATAGACGACGGTAGCGAACAGATAGAAAAAATACAAAACGAAGAATCAGAAGATCCGATGCGCAGGCAGTGGCAGATATCATACGATAGAGAATTGTAAACTTATAAATAATGGTAAGAATTGAATAACCGTATTATGTTAACCGTATAATAAATAACTGAAAAGGAAAAGAAGATGGCACTCTCTACACCCTCAGAATCACCCGCGGTTGTTGTCAAAGAAATAGACTTGACTGGTGGCGTGCCTAATGTCCAGTCAACTACAGGCGCAACTGTAATACAGTCCACGTGGGGACCTGTCGACGAGCGTACACTAGTGTCTAACGAAGCAGACCTAGTGGAAAGATTCGGCGCACCAAATACAACCACTACCTTCTCATTCCATAGAGCAAATATGTTTCTTAAGTATTCTAGTAAAATGCAAATTGTTAGAATCATAGATGACAGTGCTACAAACGCGACAGCTACAACCAGACAAACTGGAGCAGCAGGAACCGATTCTGCTATTCATAAGACGTCTGCATCTTTATTAGAAGTCGTTAAGAATGAGCCTAACTTTAATGCACAGCTATCTGCACTAGATAGTGATAAACATACTTTTATCGCTAAGTATCCTGGGACACTAGGAAATAGCTTACAAGTTCAAATATGTCCAGCAGATGTTGGAGATTCTTCGTTTAATAATTGGACTTATAAGTCAGATTTTGATGCTCCACCAAAGACTTCAAACGCTGCTGCTAAGAAAAATAATAAAAATGACGAAATACATATAGCAGTCATTGATAAAAACGGAGCTTTTACAGGCACTAAGGGTTCTGTACTAGAACGATTTGCATTCTTGTCTATAGCAAAAGGAGCAAAAGACGACGCAGGTTCTACTATTTTTGCAAAAGACGTCGTGAACGACGCTTCACAGTACGTTTGGTTAGTTGGATTAGATTCTAACTTTCAAAACTCTACTGGAAGAAGAGCATTTAACGAAACTTTTAACGATAGCGGCGGAGACTTTGAACTGTTAGCTCCAGCCGTAACAACTTTTAATTTTGACTCTGGTCGAGATGCTAGTTCGTTATCACAAGCAGATGTTATAGCTGGCTATGACTTGTTCGACGATAAAGATCAAGTTGAGATCGACTTCTTAATAGCACCCGGTGAAACTACTAGACTTAGACAAACTGCTGCAGTTAATCACTTAGTAGGTATAGCGCAAGGAAAGAGAAAAGATTGCGTTGTTGTTGCAGGTCCAGCTAGACAAGATATTGTTAACCAGACAAGTACATCTACAATAGTTTCAAACATTGTTACTACAGCTGATACGTTTACTAAATCATCGTACTTAGTAATGGATGGAAACTATCTTAAAGTGTTTGATAAGTTTAACGATCAGTTTATCGAAATACCAGCAGCTTCTTCTACAGCCGGTATCATGGCAGCTACAGACTTAAACAGAGCTCCATGGTTCTCACCAGCTGGTTCAAGAAGGGGCCAGTATCTTGGAATAACATCAATCGCGTTCTCGCCAACGAAGGCTCAAAGAGATACTCTTTACAAAGCCGGTGTTAACCCGATCGCTAATATCCCAGGCGCTGGAGTCATACTCTTCGGAGATAAGACTAAACTCGCAAGACCATCAGCTTTCGATAGAATTAACGTGAGAAGATTATTCTTAGTTCTAGAAAGAGCGATATCAAGAGCAGCTGAACAAGTACTCTTTGAATTCAACGATGAATTTACAAGAGCCGAGTTCGTTAACATTGTTGAACCAGTCTTAAGAGAAGTAAAAGGTAGACGTGGAATCACAGACTTCAGAGTTGTTGCAGACGAAACTAACAACACTCCAGAGGTTATTGATAGAAACGAGTTTATCGCAAGTATCTTCATTAAGCCTGCACGTTCAATTAACTTCATTACTCTCAACTTCGTGGCCGTAAGAACTGGCGTCGATTTTGAAGAAGTAGTCGGTACAGTATAAGGAGAGCTAAATGGCAGTATTAGGCGTAGATGATTTTAAATCTAAGCTAAGAGGCGGCGGGGCTAGACCTAACCTCTTCAAAGCTACAATTAACTTCCCTGGCTATGCTAACGGAGACGCTGAACTGACATCTTTCCTCTGTGAAACTGCTCAGTTACCAGGGTCGGTGTTTGGACAAATAGTAGTTCCTTTTAGAGGAAGACAGCTTAAGATGGCTGGAGATCGTACGTTTGATGTTTGGAGTGTTACAATCATCAATGACACGGACTTCGCTATTAGAAATGCAATGGAAAGATGGATGAATGGTATTAATGCTCACTCAGCAAATACCGGTTTATCAACTCCAATAGCTTACGAAGCTGATTTACTTGTCGAACAGTTAGACAGATCAGGAGAAACTCTAAAGAAGTATACTTTTAGAGGTTCATACCCTCAAGATCTTTCACCAATCGATTTGAACTATGGTACAAACGATGAAATTGAAAGATTTACAGTGGCGTTCGCGTATCAGTACTACGAGACTGACACTACAACTTAAGTAATAAATAGTAGGAGAGCGAAAGCTCTCCTAACTATGAAGGATTAAGAATGGCAGAAACTACAAACTCTTTTAAATTATTTGGATTTGAAATATCAAGAGCTAAAGATAATAAGTCCATAAAATCTGTAGTCCCACCTAGAGACGATGATGGAGCTGGATATATAACAGCTACTACACCCGGGTACGGTGGTTATGGTGGAGGTCACTACGGAACTTACATGAACATGGAAGGTGACGATTCCAAAGATAACGCTCAACTTATATTAAAGTATCGTGGTTCAGCAATGCATCCAGAAGCAGATGCTGCGATTGAAGATATAGTCAATGAGGCAATAACCTCTAGCGATAGTAAACCTTGTGTTATGGTTAACACTGATAACGTAAAAGTTGGAGCTAGTATTAAAAAACAAATTGCAGAAGAATTTGATAATATTTACAATATGCTTAACTTTAAAGAATTAGGTCATGATATTTTTAGAAGATGGTACGTTGATGGAAGATTATATCATCACTTAATAGTTGATGAAGCAAATCCAACGTCAGGTATACAAGAGATTAGATATATTGACGCTATGAAGATTAGAAAAGTTAAGCAAATTAAAAAAGAAACTGATAAAGAAACTGGAGCAAAGATAGTAAAAAAAGTAGATGAATTTTATATCTATCAAGAAAAACCTGGGAGTCAAGTAAGTGCAGTGAGAATGTCTCCTGACTCTATAAGTTATATTACTTCAGGCTTACTAGACGAAAATAGAAGAAAGATAGTTTCTTATCTACATAAAGCTTTAAAGCCAATAACACAATTAAGAATGATGGAAGATTCGTTAGTAATCTACAGATTGGCAAGAGCTCCAGAAAGAAGAATGTTTTACATTGACGTAGGTAACTTACCAAGAGGTAAAGCCGAACAATATATGAAAGATATTATGGCCAAGTATCGTAACAAGCTAGTTTACGACGCTAAGACAGGCGAGATTAGAGATGACAGAAAACACATGTCAATGCTTGAAGATTTTTGGCTACCGCGAAGAGAGGGTGGACGTGGCACAGAAATATCTACATTACCTGGGGGAGAGAACTTAGGACAGATAGACGATATTATATACTTTCAAAAGAGATTATATAGATCTTTAAATGTTCCTATGAACAGATTAGAACAAGAGCAGCAGTTCTCGCTAGGAAGAGCTACTGAAATTAGTCGTGATGAACTTAAGTTTCAAAAGTTTATCGATAGATTAAGAAATAGATTTTCTATGTTATTTTATGAGATTCTTAAGAAGCAATTAATTCTTAAGAACATAATAACAGAAGAAGATTGGAATAGTTGGAAACACGATTTAAATGTTGACTACTTAAGAGATAACCATTTTTCAGAGTTAAAAGAAGCTGAGTTATTAAGAGAAAAGATTCAAACGTTAGATCAAATCACTAACTATGTCGGTGAATATTTCTCTAAAGAATGGGTACAAAAGAACGTACTCTTATTTAGTGACGATGAAATAAATAGCATGAATAAAGACATAGAAGCTGCTCAAGCTGCAGCGCAACCAGATCAAGGAGATTTACAGTGAGTGAAAATTTAGAAAAACAACAAGATGATGTTAATACTATTGAAGATTTAGTACAGCATTCTTTGGAAAAAGATTATAATAAGGCTAATGAAATATTTGGAAATGTCATGACGATTAAGATGAATGACATACTAGACCAAACTAAAGCAAGATTAGCCGGAGAAATATATAATGACGTCCCGCCAGAAGACGAAGAGATTGACGACGAAGATTTAGAAGATGAAGAAGATGATGGTGAGGCAGAAGAAGATGGTGATGAAGAAGAAGCTGATGGCGAAGAAGGCGATGAAGTAGAGTATGAAGAGGGAGATGTCACGCCAGATGAAGACGATGAAGAAGACGATGAAGACGAAGAAGATGAAATAGAAGGCGCAGCTGTCTAAAACTTAAAAAGTATAAATAAAGGTAAAAGGATGAAAACCTTTTTAGAATTAAGAGAATTAACTGGTAGAAAACCAGAAGGTAAAGAAGTCTTCAATAAGAAGATTCAACGAATACCAGTTAAGATACATAAAGAGCGTACTGGTTTTGTAGTGTACGTGGATGGAGACAGACTTGATGTTTACCGTTCTCAAAGAGAAGCTGTAAAAGCTGCTACAGAATTTGTAAAGCAATATAAAGGTATGAAGTAATGGAAATAAAACCTCTAGCCGCAAAAGTAACAGCTAACGGATCAAGTAATAAAACTACAGTAGGTAGCGCTACTAATGTTTATATTTGTTCTACAGCCACAGACTTAATAACAAATGTAACTACTGGAGCCACAATGCAGGTACCAGCAAACTTTGCTTTTGTGTTAAGAAAAGAAAAAGGCGATGAAGTACATGCTGGTTCAGCTAATACACATTTTACTAAGATAGCATATCCAAGAGGATAACATGAAATTAATATCAGAATATACCGAAAATAAACTAGACTTCTTAATCGAAAAAGATGAGAAGTCTGGAAAGAAAAAGTACGCTATCCAAGGTATATTCGCACAAGCAGAAACAAAGAATCGAAACGGTCGTATATATCCAAAAGTTATTTTGGAAAAGGCTTTGTCAAAGTACAACACAGATCAAGTAGCAAAAGGCAGAGCAGTCGGTGAGTTAAATCATCCTGAAGGTCCGACCGTTAATTTAGATAGGGTTTCCCACAAGATTGACAAGCTGGAATTTGACGGCAACGATGTTGTGGGTAAGGCATCGATATTGGAAACTCCAATGGGTCAAGTTGTAAAAGGCTTACTCGATGGTGGTGTCACATTCGGTGTATCGACTCGTGGTATGGGAAGTTTGAAGAACAATGGTAACGCAATGGTCGTAAATAGCGATTATATTCTTAACGCGGTAGATATCGTGCAAGATCCATCCGCTCCTAGCGCTTTCGTTAATGGGATAATGGAAGGAGTTGAGTGGGTTTGGAATAACGGAATCATTGAAGCTCGAACAATTGAGAAAATGGAGACTGAAATTAAAAAGGCTCCACGAACTAATCTCTATGAGACAGAGGTTCGTGAGTTCAAGAATTTCCTCTCGTTGTTAAAATCAAAATAAGGAGTCAAAAATGACTGATAATAATACTGAAAATCAGGACGTGGAACTCCAAGAGACTGATGAGGAAATCTCTGAAATGAAACACGATCCTAAGAATGCTGAAGCTCAGTCAATCGCTTCTGTAGACAAAGCTCAAGATGCAGGAACACCGAGCACGCCATTACCAATGTCGCCCGGCGCAACTGCAAAGCATAACACTAAGAAAGATCCAATGCCTAAGTTAACTAAGGCAGGTATGATTAATGCGATGTTTAACAAGATGAAAAAAGCCAAAAAGAATAATCTTGAAAACATGTACAATAGTGTTATGAAAGATCACGTTGAGAATGAAGATGAAGATGCAATCGTTGAAGATAAACCTTCAGTCGATTACAAAGCTGATTTCAAAGACGATCTTAAAGCTTTAGTCGCCGAAGAAGCTACATTGTCTGATGAGTTCAAGCAGAAAGCAGAAATTATCTTCGAAGCTGCAATTCAATCAAAATTAACTGATGAGATTGATAGACTCGAAGAAAAGTATAACGAAGAGCTTGAAGCTGAGATTCAAACTACAAAATCTGATCTCGTAGAAAAAGTTGACAATTACCTAAACTACGTAGTTGAAGGCTGGATGGAAGATAACAAACTAGCTATCCAAAATGGTTTAAGAACTGAGATTGCAGAAGACTTTATGAATAAGTTAAAAGACTTGTTTACAGAGTCCTACATCGAAGTACCAGAAGGAAAGACTGACATGGTCGACGAATTAGCTGACCAAGTTGAAGACCTTGAGGCAAAACTCAACGAAACAACTGAGCAAGCTATAACACAGGCAGTCGAGCTAGAAGATCTTAAGAAAGACGCTATCATTAGAGAGCATTCAAAAGATTTAGCAGATACTCAAGTAGAAAAGCTTAAGTCACTGGTCGGTGACGTAGATTTCGAAGACGAAGAAACTTTTGCAAATAAAGTGGCTACAGTCAAGGAATCATACTTCACTAAAAATACAACACCCAATTCCGGAGAAGTAATCGAGGAAGACGAAGATGCACCAGCAGTTCAGGCTGAAGGTTCAATGGCTCAGTACTTATCCGCAATTAAGAAAACCACTAAATAGGGAGTCCAATTATGGTACCGAATACATCATCTTATGATCAGTTGATTGAAAAGTGGGCTCCAGTACTTAATGAAGAAAGTGCTGGCAAAATCACTGACAATCATAAAAGAGCTGTAACAGCTGCAGTATTAGAGAACCAAGAAATCGCGCTTAGAGAAGAAGGCTTGATTCAGGAAAATTCTAGTACAGTTGCTGGTACAAACACTGGCCCAGGTCAGGCATCATGGAATCCTGTATTGATCGCACTAGTAAGAAGAGCTATGCCAAACTTAATGGCATACGACATCTGCGGTGTGCAGCCAATGTCAGGTCCAACAGGCTTAATCTTCGCGATGAAGTCAAGATATAATACAGGCGTTAATAAAGCTGGCCAAGGTACAGCAGGCGCAGGTCTAAGCGCACCAGAAGCTATGTTCAACGAAGTTGAGCAGTACTCAGGTGATTCAGGAGTAGCTGCAAATGCTGCAACTGGTCCATCTGGTTTAACAGGTATAGCTAATGGAGATGGTGACTCAACTATCGATGATAGTAGAGGTGATCCAATTGCAAACGTAGATTTATATACTACTGCAGAAGCTGAGGCACTTGGTGCATCAGGTGGCGAGCAATTCGCTGAAATGGGTTTCACTATCGAAAAAGCAACTGTGACTGCAAAGTCAAGAGCGCTAAAGGCAGAATATACTTTAGAATTAGCTCAAGACCTTAAAGCAATCCACGGTCTAGATGCTGAGACAGAGTTAGCTAACATCTTATCAACAGAGATATTAGCTGAAATCAATAGAGAAGTCGTAAGAACAATCAACGGTCAAGCAAAAACTGGTGCTAGCACTGTAAATACTGCCGTCAATGGTATCTTCAACGTACAGACAGATGCAGATGGTAGATGGTCAGTTGAGAAGTTCAAAGGATTGATTCTACAGATCGAAAGAGAAGCTAATGTAATTGCTAAAGAGACACGTAGAGGTAAAGGTAACTTTATGATCTGCTCATCAGACGTAGCATCTGCATTAAACGCAGCAGGTATGTTAGACTATACACCTGCACTAGCAGCTAACTTACAGGTCGACGACACAGGTAATACTTTTGCTGGCGTAATGAACGGCAGAATGAGAGTATACATTGATCCGTATGCAACTTCAGACTATGTCAACGTAGGATATAAGGGTACTAACCCATATGACGCTGGCGTATTCTACTGCCCATATGTACCGTTAACTATGGTCAGAGCTGTTGGGGAAGACACTTTCCAGCCAAAAATTGGTTTTAAAACCAGATATGGAATGCAAGTCAACCCATACGTAACGTCCACACCGCAGGACGATATTTCTAACAGCACTACTAAGAAGAATAACCAGTACTACAGAATATTCAGAGTAGATAATATTCTTGGTGCTTAAGTCTTAGTACTACTGATAAAAAAAGGGGAGCGTGAGCTCTCCTTTTTTATATAAATAACATTATGGAAATATTTCTACTAACAACATTCGTATTCATGGCGTTCATAGCTTCGGGCATGTCGTTTGGTTTATTATTTAGACCAATTAAAGGTAGCTGTGGCGGAATAAACTGTAGGTGTAAGAATGGCACTGACAACTAATTTTAACTATCTACAACCAACTGGATTTAAGTTAGTTATAGATAGAACTAACTATCCTAATTTAGAGTACTTTGTTCAAGACTTTACACACGCCGGTGTGATTATGAATGCGGCTGAATTAAGTTATAAAAAGATAGCTTCAATTCCTTTTATTGGTGATAAGTTAACTTATAATGAGATGCTAGCTAATATAATATTAGATGAAGATATGAAAGCTTATACTGAGATGCATGATTGGATGAGAAGAGTGCTAGATCAAGACAACGTTACTGCAGTAGATAGATTTAAAAATAAAACACAAAGACCTCCAGCTCAATCTGATATTGTGTTATCTATTTTAAATAGTTCTAACAACGCAATAGTTAGAATTAAATATAGAGATTGTATACCAGTAGCTTTAACTGATATTCAGTTTCAGTCGACTGCAGGTGGAGAATCTTTTATAACATTTGGCGCGTCGTTTAGATTTACGTATTTTGATATATTGACTAAAAACCCGACCACAGGAGCTTTTACTGATTCGTTTACAGTTACAGGTTCTGTAGGTTAATATATAATATTGAGGACATTATGATTGATTTGAAAAAAGTCCACGAGATGTGGCAAGAAGATAGTACCATTAATAATAACCAGCTAGATGAGACTTCTCGTCAAACTCCAAAATTACATTCTAAATATTTACAACTTTGGTCTACTGCTAAATTAGAGTTAAGAAGAACTGAGTTCGAACAAAAAAAGTTGTTAAAAGAAAAATGGTTATATTATAATGGTAAAATGGATCAAGAGACTTTACAACAAAAAGGCTGGGATCCGGATCCTTTTGATGGTTTAAAAATATTAAAAGGCGAGATGGATTATTATTACGATAGCGATCCAGAGATACAAAAATCAGAAGAAAAGATACAGTACTGGAAAACAGTAATAGAAACATTAACAGAGATAATAGATAATTTAAAATGGCGGCATCAAACTATATCGAACATAATCAAATGGAAACAATTCGAGTCAGGAAACTAAACCA
>VTLG01005430.1_pt1 | contig 15979 bp, 11 predicted proteins | sample 4694571 | NCBI WGS metagenome assembly VTLG01 (sample SAMN12604809, study PRJNA352737) | marine metagenome | biome: ENVO:00000447; feature: ENVO:00000209|ENVO:00000569|ENVO:01000036; material: ENVO:00002151; isolation source: viral sequences binned using virsorter ...
GGAAATGTAAAGGCAAAGGATGTTGTAGATCCATTGCCTGTATAAAAATGTTCAGTTGTCGCCATTTGTATTTACAAACGATTATTTAATTGGCGAGTGGATTAGTAGTAATTGAGTAAACCTTCTGGTCTAATTTGTATAGTGTCTGATTGATAATTGGATGTGTCATATAGAGATTTATTTGATCTAACTTCCATATATTTTTCGTCTTTATATAATCTTAGTGCTTCTGGATGATTTCTTATTTCTGCCCAAGCTTTCTTTCTGGCTCTTTCAAATAAATTATAAATAACTCTATTATGATAGTAAGATGTCATCGGATTATTTCCTCTTGCTCCATTATTGATATCCCAATTCATTTGAGCTATTGAGGCTAATATCTTAGGGTCATTGGCTAATCTATTAAGTTCAGCTTCTAAATTCTGATTACCAATAGCTTGTTGAAATAAAGATCTAAGTACAGGGCTGTCACTTAGGTCTAAACTATCAGGCGATGATAATACAGAAAGTCTCATATCAAAGCCACTTTCAAATAGTAATTGTCTACCGGGACTCTGTTCTAAATTAAAGGTAACTGGACTGATCATATTAAACATACGAGTCATAAAGTTCCAGTCTTTAATAGGCTGACCATTTAATACATCGTATTTAATAGGTAAATCAGCTCCGGGAAGACTTTCCAGTATTTGGTTTCTGTTTCGTATAGACTGCAATATCCCAGCATTCAATTCTTTCATGTAGGGATTGAATAATTTACCTAATTCATTTCTTAAAGAAGACATAGGTATTTGATTATTCATTAATCCAGCAATTATTCTTTCAAAGGAACCTTCTTGTCCAGATAATAAATCAACAAACTGTTGCATCCCAGCAAGATAAGACTTACTTGAAATACCCTGAGCAACTACTAATGAAACTTTTAAAAGGTTTTGTTTTGTCCACTCCTCTCCCATTAACTCATTGTGATCTCCAATATCAGCAATAGTTGATAAGAGAATGTTAAAAGGTTCAAAAGCGTCATATCCAACTTGAACTCCACCAAGAGTTATAGTTCTTGGTTTATATCCTGCATCTATCCAAGCTTTTCTTTTCTGTCTATCAGCTGGACCATTACCTGTAAGATTTCCACTCATAAACATTTGATTAGCCATAAAGATTACTGACGTACCCATAGCCAATCTTCCTTTCTGTAAAGCCTTAGCGTTAGCTAAATCTTCAGCTGTCTCAATACCATACTTTGCAACTTTTCTTAGATCAGTAGGTTTAGCAAAAAATATATCATTCCATTCATCTACTAAAAAATTAAAGCCGGGTGTATGTTTAGCTGCTAGAGATAAGCCATTAACTCCTGTTCTTGCGAATAAAAAGAATGGTTTAGCCCATGGAGCAGCATCGAAAGCTGTCTCTAAAGCTTTTGAAAATCCTTGTAAATCCTGTGTAAGAGTTACTTCTTTCTTAGCAAACAATGTAGCTGCATCGGTAATATTACCGTCTTCATCTAATATTTGTTTAAGAAATCTATCTTGTGCGTTTGATAATAACTCTGGTGTTATATTTGTAATCTTTCCTTTATTAAAGAGATCCATTGCTTCGCGCATAGCTTTCTCTTTAGCTCTAGACCTAGCAAGAATAAATCCAAAAGTGTCGTCAGTTGCAGCCATAATCTTTGTGGAATAAGTTAAAAACTTATTGTCATTCCACGATCTAGCCATATTTGCAACATAATATGCAGCTTTATCAGCATCTGTTACACCTTTAGAAGTTTCTAACCAATGCCCATACATTTCCCAATTATGATCTGCTTTTGAATAGGTGTTGTATCTAGACTTGATAGTTGATATTTCACCAGACCAGTAAGCATTGAGTTTAGTTTTAAATAATTTAAATGCCTCTGGAATTGATTCCAACATACCGCTCATAGCAGCCAAAGAAGCCCTTCTAGTTACGGCATCACCAGAAATAAGTGCACCAAGATATTGAGACATTGGTCTTAAGAAAGTTGCAGAACCAGTACCAATTAATGCTCTTGCAGGAGTTTTAGGTCCACTAAGAACACTATTAATCATCACACCTTGAAGTTCTTTCGTTAATTGCCCAATTGTTTTCTTCCCATCTAACTCGCCACCTCTAAGTTTTTTTCTTAAAAAAGCATCTAGGTCTGTAAGATTATGAATTTCATTACTCATAGAGATGGTTTCCCAAATAGCTTTAAACAAACTATCGTCTTTATTATTACCAGCAAATTTTAGAGCTAATCTAAATGCTTCAATAGATTGACCTACTTGAGCATCAACAGCTTCATAAACCATTGATTTAGTAACAGTTCTTGTTTTACCAGCACCTAATTCTGCAAACTTGCCAGACATTTGCATTTTGGCTAGTTTTACTTGAGTTAATCCAGCAACAACTTTGTCATACATAGCTTTGACTGGACCATCTGTTTTGTTTAAATTGGCAATATCATATAATTCTCTTCCAGTAATACCACTATCTCTTATCTCCCTTAGTAATGAGCCAATTGCTAGATCAGCAGCAGCTACGTTTGCTGGATTCATGATAACGAACTCGTCCGCAGTACCTTCATTAAAACGAGCTTTACCTTCCATCAAAGGTGCCCAAAATTCCTCATCAGATATATCTGTAGTATTTCTACCTTCAAATATCTTACGAGCATTTTTAGCAGCTCTTTCCCAAACTTCTGATAAGGTTTGTTTATTAGCAGTTGCTTTGGCAATCTCATTTGCGATACGTTCGTCAGACATAAAGTCTTTTAAAATTCTAGCTACCTCTTTATCTGCCATAGCTGCACTTCGACCAACACGTTGAAGTTGAACAGGTGTATAAAGTGAATCTGAGGAACCCGTCTCAGCTCCCCATTCTTTATCAATCCTATTTAACTGTGCGTCAACATCAACAGCTTTACCAGTAGAAGTGGGTGAAGCTTGATAGCTACTTGATACAGGCTTATTCTTATAAGCACTATAGTCATCACCTGTATATTTAATATCTTCTATAGCTTTATCTGTGATCTGTTTATTGACGTTCTGCTCTCTTAATAATGCTTTATCAAATTCTTCTTGTGCACCATCAACTATAACTTCTTGACCAGCTTTATTGACTCTTACTTTTTTTACACCTTTCTTTATAAGAATTGAAGCACTATCAAAAATTAAACCAATACCCATACCTTCTACAACATTTTTCAATGTTTTCATAGCTGGGTGATCGGTATCTTTTGTAGATATAGGAGTATCTATAAACCCATAATGATCTCTTAAAACTCCTAGACCGTTATCTTCCTGTGAATATTTAGAAACAACATCAGATACACCACCAATAGCAGCAGCCCTTACTAATCCACCAACCGCAGTAGTAGCAGCTGTTATACCAAGTGCTTTAGCTAAAGGGATAATAGCAGCTGCTAGGGTTCCAAAATGAACAAGTGACCTTAATGCACCTCCCCACCATGTTTTAGTTTCAATTGGATTTGCATCATCTACAAACCAATTATCCCATTCAGCTCCATAACCTTCTTCTGTTTTTCCTTCTTCGACCATTTCACCAGTGGTCATATCCATTATTCGTTCAGGGAACGTAACAATAGATGAGGCAGTATCTTGTATTCCACCTCCTACAGCAGCAGACAACTCACCGAAAAAACCTCGTCTTTCTGGATTGTCTGGATCAGTGACTTGTGCGTCATCTTGTTCCTGTTGGTATTGCTGTAGATTTCTTTCATAGTTTTGTTTAAACTGACTATGCTGCTCCGCGACTTCAGATGTCACAACATCCTTGTCCGACAGAGCCTCTACATCCAGCTCAATGTTACTGTAATCTTCCATTTTTGACTAAGTTAATTTTCAGGTTCTATATCTGTAGCTTCAGCTTCTGTTAATGAGTAATTAATAATCTTTCCATCTTGCATTTGGATGGAGTATTTAGTATCCGTATCAGTATATCTATGCATTCTTGGTGCATTATAAAGATAAGGAAAATTACGATAGAACCAATTTTGGTCGTATGTATATGTGCTTCTTGTATCCAGTATATTTTCGTCATACCAGTCTCTCTGAGTTTCTTCTATATTTTCATCTACGAAAATTTCCTGAACAGTAAACCCTGCAATATTATGTTTCCACTCATTACCTCGTCCTCTATCTCCATCTGTAAGAACCCATTTACCATCTTTAAAGACAATATATTGACCAGTAAAAATTCCTCCTGTTTGTTCTATATCAGGATTAGAAAGCTGCATCCAATCACCTTCTTCTGGTTGTAAGTAGTCGTGAATAATTACATCTTTATCAATGAAATTAACAGTACCTGTTTCTTCGTTAACTTCAGCTCTCCAACGAAACTCATTATCAAGCTGATCCATATGATCATTATAAGCAGCAAGTAATTCTGGATGAATACTTTCTAATTCCATAAAACCAATCTTATTACCATCTTCGGATTCTGGAGAATAAGCTCTTATAAATGCTTCAATAATAGAAGCACTATCAGGTCTGTAATTAAGTAGTTCCTGTACTCTAACATCCAATGAATTAATTTCTTGTAAAATCAAAGATTCTTGAGGAAGGTCTAGTTCGTTTGCTGCTGCCCATTCTTTTCTTTGATGAAAAAAAAGAGCATGTGGATTAATTGTATTCCCGGGAGTAGATAACTTATCTGCCAGTGCAACAATATGGTCTGGTACAAACACTTCACCTATAGCATCCTTCTCTTCATATTCTTTAATCCAATCTTCCATGTATGGCTCAAAACCATATATTATTCCTTCACCATTATGGTGTTGTGTTATTAGTGTAGGGTTTTGCCTTACATATAATTCAGCTGATAATTGAGTATTTGTAAATTCTTTTTCTATTGCTTCTGGATAATCGGCGGGAGTATAAACATACCAATCATAGCCCTTTGTAATATTTCCATCGGTAGTAACATAAGTGCCATCTTTAGCAGAATTAGCAACTATTGTTTCAGCCTGATTAAATGCAGCCTCCTCTGGCATAATTGTCTTAAGATGATCGAACCAATATTCAAAGTAGGCGTTAAGGTTTCTCATTCCTTCCCTATATTTGGGATTACCTTCATTAGCTGTATCATCCAGAGCTAATAAGTCCAAGTTAGATTCAACAATGTAATGTACGGAACTGTTAATTTTTATACTATCAAAAACGCTTGTACCTTCACCATGTCCATAAGTTGTATTACCTTCCCCTTTTTTAAAATTAAATTTTTCAAAATATTCATCTCGTTTCTCTTCATCATTTATTCTTCTAATGATTTTTTTAAGTTCATCTAGATTGGCATAAGGTTCATTACTGTTATATATGACATCCAATTGCTTTATGAGAAGCTTATCAGAATAATCATCAAATGTTATCTGTTCTAAGATAGCTTCAGTCGGTAATCCAATTCTCTTAATAACATCTGGACCCCAATTTTCATTTATCCACTGAAGTATCTCTTTATCATTAGCTTGACCATTAGGTAAAGAACGTTCATATTCATCAAATTCTAATTCTAAATTATTTCTTTCATTAGTTACTTCTTTTAGTTTGGCAGCAAGAACTTCTTCATTTACATTCTGTATCTTTATACCAATCTCCTGAAGAAATAAATTATTATCACCTACCCAATAGTCTGATAAAGATTGTCGTGGTGTAGTTCCATCGCCATCTCCATAAATAATCTCTTTTATTTTATTTAGAGTTTTTATATCTCCAGTTTTATTAACATGATCAAGCATTAGCTCAAGACCATATTGCATAGTATCAGCTATATTATTCCCATGGAATGGTTTATTATCTTTAGCCCATGTCTCAAAGGTTGTAAAAATATCTGCGTCTGGATCTGGGTTATTAAAGACAGTTGTTTGTAAATCAAAAATTTGAGTATTACGATTTTCTTCTGAAAAATGTTCAATAAGATTTTGAGTTTGACCTTGATCAAAAAGGTTCTTAAAATTGAGAATTGTTTTTCTAGAAAATGTATCAATATATTTATCGTTATAACCAATGTCTATTAGATTCTGTTTCCAACTAGAATAAAAAGTTTGAAAGAATTTATTAGCAGCATTTACATCTGTAGTGCCGTTTGGAAATTGTTCATAAAATGCCTTCATTAAATTTGGTTGAAAAGCATTAATAGCATCATTAAGTATGACAGCTTTTTTCTTAGCCATCCTGACACCTTCATAGTCCAAACTTTGTAATGTAACTATGTCGTTGTCTTCTAAAGCTGCTGCTTCAATCTTATTGAAGTCAGCATCCATATTCCAAATATGATTATTAAGTTCTTCTCTATTTGCCTCTTCCTCCTCACTAAGATTATTTAAACCTTCTAAACTCCACTTTTCAAAATTTTCTTGAGACTTCTTATCAAGAATTTTTTTAGCTGTTAGAGAGAAATCTGCTAAACCTTCTAAAACTTTTAAAGGCATTGCAGCATTTATTTCACGAGTTCTATCGTTTTCTCTTTCTAAAGATTCTCTTCTATCATAACTTTGATTTACAGACTCATAAGTCCGTGAAATAGCTTCTGCAAAATCAGGAGCTTCTTGAAAATTATAACTATTAGTCATCAGAATGCTCCATAAATACTAGCAACTTTTGATCCAATGGATAGAGCGTCCATAAACGCAGCAGCTCCAACACTTTGCATAACTGGTTGAGGTGGTGCAACATCAGGAATAGGTTGAAACGCAACTTTTGTGAATGCTTGATCTTTAGTAGCTTTGTATTTAGCTATAGACTCTTGTGATTGACGAGATAACTCTGCATCATTAAATACAAGTTTCTTTGCAACAGCACTTATATCTCTTCCATACTTAGCAAAATCCATAGTTCCAATTCTCTTCACTGACTTACCAGTCCGACCAGCCGCTAATAATTTTGAATAAGAGCTATTTTTTTGTAATTGTTCATATAGTTCTCTGTATTTTAATTGTGCCCTAGCTCTATCCTCATCCATCTTTGCTTCCATTTGATTAACAGCCGCAGCTTGAGCAAGACCTAGATTACTGGCATCTTCAACGTATTTAATTTTTTGAGCTTGATAAATGGACATAGTTTGCATCCATTGACGCTCTCTTCGCTCATTTTCATAAGCATATCTTCGGCGAGCATTCTCATTGGCTGCTCTTGCACTTGCCCCTAAACACACGGCAAAACTCCATAAAAGGTAATTGATTAGGTCCGTGTTTTAATTCCCTTAAAAATTTGAACCCAAGGAATCTGAGTAGTTTTATATGAACTCTGTTACGTTTATCAACGATGTTCCAGAGCAACTTCTCTTGTCTATTTTCCACATATCTTTTAGCTTCTCTAGCAAAAGTTAGTGGGTACTTATGAATAGCTGGGGTACATAGCATCCAGATTCTGCCATCTTCTTGTACGCCTGCTATTCCTGCAAGTTCACCGTTGGGAACTGTGAAATACACAGTGTCGCCATACTCGGCACATAGTGGTATTGCCACGACAGGATCATGTCCATGACCCTCTTCAACTTCCCTACGGTCATCTGGTAAAAGATTGGAAGCTACATCTAATGCAGCCTCCAACGTTATTGGGTGAATAAATTTAGACACGTTTATAAAATCTATTTGTAAAGTCTCCTTCCCACGCCAACGATATAAGAGTGGCAGGTGATGGATGACTTGAAGTAACGTTCACTTGTAAGTTTGTATTTCTCTCATAACATGGAACTGTCTCAATGACTTCTTCAACAATAGGTAATCGGTTAGCAGATACTTTCCCAGCTAAACCTAGTTCTTTAGTCTCTGTGTAATCAGGTTTACCAACTCTCGTAAGAGTAGTTGTATAAACTCCTAATGGTCCAAAGCTGAATTTAATCCTATGTACTATTAAAGAAGACTTAGCATCAGATCTGTACTTATCTCCTACTTGACGATTTAAATATAGAGTTGGTATCTGAACATCTAACTCATATAAATATCCAATAACAAAAGTATTGTTTGACCAATCTCCCGGAATTTCTAAATTAGATCCATTGACTGTAACCATTGCATAACGACCTAAGTCATTACCAGCATCAGTGTCATACGCAACTAACTGCTTAGTACTTTCATAACCATTAGGTTTAGGTACTGTTGTCTTTACAGTAACTGTGTTGTAAGTATTAGCAGCAGCTGTAATAGATGAGGCATGATCTAAGTGCACTCTGTAAACAACATCGTCATCTGTATCAGCAGTATCTTTTGTATCGGTTACGAAGTGTCCATTATCATCAAGCTTTAAAGAGTGCTTAACAATCTGATCTTTATTATTATTTCTAGTAACTACAAATAAAGCATCATCTAGCATGCAGTGATACTGGATTGATCCAGCTACTTCCCATGTAAACCATGATTGCAATAATCGTTTATCTCCAGAGGTAAAATATCTAAATCCAAAGATTTGACTAGTACCTTTTTTACTGAAAAAAACTACTGAGTTCTCTCTAGATTCTGAAACTATACTTATATCTTTATCTAACAGTCGAGATATAACTTTACTTTGATCAACTACATCTGGTTCCCCCTGTCTTAACACGTTAGACATCTCAAAGAACCTACTAAATTTATTAGCATTATCTATGAAAGCAACAGTTGTTCCTAGAGAAATGGGGTTAGTTTTTTCGTTAAAATTATAAGAGGATACAGCATTTATCTTTGCAGTTTCTGGGCTTAAGATATCACTATCAGTAGTCAACATAAACTGTTGATTCTTTGTAAATAACAGTAAGCCAGCATTTATCTGAATACCTGCATAGACAATAGCTGGGTAAGTAGAGCTACACGATAAATCAATAACATCTGAAGGTGTAAATGTTGTTGCAGTCTTTGACCAGAAATTAAAGAAATCTCCGGGACGAGACATGATAACGTTCTCATCACTTAAGAAGACAAGTCTATTTCTAAAGAAAACTAATTGATTAACTTTATTACCTACAAATGAAGGCTCTGGGTTAGTTAGTGTATCTCCAACTTCAGCGTTATCCCAAGTTACTTGAGACACAGTAAAGGTTCCATTAGCTTGCCTTACAAGTTGGATAGGCATAGTACCTTTATCAAACTCAATATTTCTACCCGGCTTCGCACATTCTTCCCATACTCCATCACCATCTCTATCATTATTACCAAAGAACTTTACATAGTAATCATCTTCATCAGCCTCACTATTAGCCACCTTAACTACATAGCCATGCTTACATTGGTCTGGTAAATCATCTACGTTCTTAACCTCACTAGACATAACTTTAAGTAAGTCACTTGAAGGGGCTGTAACGTTAAAAGATCCAGAAGGTCTAGTTATATATAAACCATTTCCTATCTGCTGAACATTAGCAGAGGTAAAGTTACCAGTTGCAACAATTGCTGTACGAATGTCACCAATAATTGACTCAGCAGTGATAGCTGTTTCAGTATCAAATGGTGTTGGGTTAGGTCTAATTAATCCTAAGTTTGCTTGTATATTTGAAGTACTAATAGCTTCAACAGTTACTTTGTAGTAACCATCTTTCATCCAAACGTAGAAATAATCTCCTTGTTGCCAACCTGTACCTCCATATAAGAGATCAAAGGTAGTTGTATATCTGGCTTGATAGGTTGTTTCCTGACTGTTACCAGATCCAGTAGTAAATGGAACTGATTGTCCAACAGTTCTAATTCTGAAGTATAAATTAACTCCTCTATTAACTGAATTATTACCTGAATCTTTTACGTCAACAGTATATGTATGACTTCCTGAAGTTGCATCATCAGTAAGACTAGCTCCGTCAGTTACGTTAAATATTTTAGTCCCAACGTTAGGAGCAAAAGCATCTCTACCATCACCAGCACTGTCATCGCATCTAGTCGAGTTTGAAGCGCGGCTAGAGCGAGCAACCATAGCTCCATTACTATCACAATAATTATTACTTGATTTAATAAGTTCAACATTAATCCTAGTTACAGTTGAGACAGCTGTTGTAGTTGTGTTGTCATACAAGTTGACTGCATATTGTCTCGCATAAGCAGTAGATCTTAAATCTATAAATACTTCCGGTGGTCTAACAGTTTCGACAGTACTAGACATTGCTACTGTCTTAGTTCTATTTGTTATGAAGGTGTAGTCATTAAGAGTCAGAGTCTGTATATCTTCATCATTTGTGTGAGTTAGATATGTAGCTAAAGCACTTGCTGTACCTGAGTCATAGTTGACAGTCATTGTTGCACCATCACTACATCTCCACATATTTATGTCACCACTTCTACTGACTTGCCCTATATAACTTTCAGTTTCATCACGATAATATGAGAACCATTTACCGTTAGTTTGTGAGTTTAAAGCTGATGTTCCATTATCACTAATAGAAGCAACAAGCTTACCTCCGGGACGCTTTAGTAAGCCATGTGTTACATCAGGTAGTACGTTTGTAGCGATACTAACTTGCCCCGGAATCTTTAGCTCATCTGGCTGCTGTGATAAGCCTCCAGTTAGTGTTGGTATTGTTTGAGTAACACTTGCCATTATCTTCTGTTAAGTACGTTGTAAGGTTGGTAAGGTCTATATGATGTTTCATGCGGCCAGCCCATAAAGCTGTGATCACCTTGATTGCATTCATACTCCATCACATTTGCTTTAGCTGCTTCTTCTTGTATCATCAATAGTTTTACTAATTCTGTATTAGAAACTAGTTGAGCAGCTGCACGACTTGAAGCCTTGGAGATTATGTATCTCTGGAATACAGGAGGTACATCTTCAAATGGATAGAGAGTGACTATATCTAAATAAAGGTCTTCTTCAAATTGATCTGTATGATTTACAAGATCATATAATCTGCCATTTCTTTTAACTAAATCCCTAGACTTATCAATATGTTTATCGTGTATATCGTATCTTAAATAGTTTGTAGGAATAGTTATATATTTAGTTGTTGAATCAGGAGTAACTAAAACATGCTCCTCTGTATTAAAGTGCCATCCAGCATTCTGTATATCTTTGTTAGCTTCAACTAATAAGTTATAAACAAAAGCTGTTTCTGGGTTATTAAAGTTTAAGGTAGTTAAAGGTGATTGACCTATGCTACCCAAGATTGAGTTAACTGCGGATAGTTCGGTATCGGGTTGTATTGTTGTGGTAGCCATAGATAAAAAAAAAGGGACCCGAAGGTCCCGTATAAATGTATAAATTAGAATGCAGAAGGAGCAGAAGTTCCAACGTACAATTCAACAGCAGCAGCTGGGTTTAGGTAATCTGCACCCATAGCTAGTCTTCCGAGGATGACATCACCTTGGTAAATTACAGAAACGTCTCCGTTTGTTACCTGTACTTGAGGACCGATTGCCTCAACAACACCAGCAGCTTCTTTCTGGAATATCAAACCACATGACTTAGCACCTAACTCAGTGTTAGTACCGTAGTCATTGTTGATTCCTGTAGAAGCACCAGAAGCGTTCTCAGGTGTAGGTCCAACAAATGAACCAAGATTTCCGGGAGAAACCTGACCTGTTGTTCCGCCATAAGCAACACCATACTTGCCAAGGAAAGGAATATTCATTGACTTGTAGATATGGATACCAGCTATTTCGATAACGCCTGATCCGCCTTGTAAAGCAGAACCTTGAACGTCTCTATTAACTAGACCATTTGAACCAACAGCTTGTATTAGTTCGTAGTATTGTCTTGGGTTAAGAACAGCACATCTGCCTTGAGAGCTAACGCCCTTCTCATCCATAGCAGCAGCTGCATCGTAAAATGCTGCAACTAGGTTAGAAGAACTATATGCATCAGAATCATTAGTTGTAGATCCAACTCTGATCTGTGTTCCACCGGGTTCTACAAAGTTTGTTGCAGAAACTGGAGAAGCAGCTCTAGCTCCACGTGTGATAGCACGGAAGATAAGTCTGTCATACTTCTCTGCGAGGGCATATCCAATCTTCTTAGATATTTCTCCTCTTAATTCATAGTGAGCGAGTGTCTCGTCTAGGTCATACACGAATGCAGAGCTGATTAGAAGATCATCCATGTTGATAGTCTTCTCAGCTACTGGAGGTGCCTTGTCACTATTACCTAGTATTGGGGTTCCGGGCGTATGGAAGTCACTTGTCATACGACCTGTATAAATGAACTGCAATGATTTGCCGTTCTTTAAGGTTCTCTTGGTGACTAGATCCCTAGCAATTGTTTCATGCTGGAATCCTTTAAACATCTCACCTGAGAACAGCTTAAGATACAGGGCGTACTTATCAGTAGCTCCATCATAGCCAGTACCAGTCGACAGGTTAATTCTACCTAGTGCGACCTGATTAGCATTAGCCATTTTTTAGTTAAAAATTAAAGGTATATTTACTTGTCTCTTTACGTAAAAAGTTGTGAGTCTTAATTGGACTCAGTTGTTTTGTGGTCTATCCCACCGTATATACGGCTAAAAGGTATCCTCCGTAGAGGGCTTCCGCCAAATTGAGTAGGGAGGACTTGCACCTCCCTGATCACTTACTTGATTACTCTAGTGTAAGCAATGCCACGATATACGAAAGTAACTTTCATCGGTCATCTCCATATACCTAAGCCCCGTTCCATGCTTAGGAGTCATGCGTCCCAATCGGGATGAACGGATGTGGCTGTTCTTGCTTATCTTCAATGTTGTTCCAATGTCTAATAACACCAGAAATAATAAAACAATTAGTTACTAAATAACTAACGAAAATGAAAGTACGAGTAATAGCTATAACGTTGTCGTAAGACTTAGTCTTATCATCGCTAAAGCTACCAAGAGCATACTTCCATATTGTCCAAATTTTTTTAACCAATTTCTGGAGCTACTAAGGATACTTGTGTTGATTCAACTGAAGCTAAATCTAGTGGGAAGTTGTGAGCATTACGCTCGTGCATTACTTCAAAACCAAGATTAGCTCTGTTGACTACGTCAGCCCAAGTAGGTACAACCTTTCCGTTGCTATCTACTATTGACTGGTTAAAGTTAAATCCATTTAGGTTGAATGCCATAGTGCATATTCCCATCGAGGTTAACCATATGCCAACAACCGGCCAAGTACCAAGAAAGAAATGAAGAGCACGGCTATTATTAAATGATGCATACTGGAAAATTAATCTACCAAAGTAGCCATGAGCTGCAACGATGTTATATGTCTCGTTGTCTTGCCCAAATTTATAACCATAGTTCTGTGATACCTCGTCTGTAGTTTCCTTAATAATTGAGGAAGTAACCAGACTTCCATGCATAGCAGCGAACAAAGCTCCACCGAATACCCCAGCAACACCGAGCATGTGGAACGGATGCATAAGGATATTGTGTTCTGCTTGGAATACGAACATGAAGTTAAAAGTACCAGAGATACCAAGAGGCATACCATCACTGAAACTCCCTTGTCCGAAAGGGTACACGAGAAAAACCGCTAGAGCTGCTGACAATGGAGCTGTATAAGCTATAAAGATCCAAGGACGCATACCTAAACGGTATGAAAGCTCCCACTGTCTTCCTGCATAAGCAGCTACTCCTATTAAGAAGTGAAAGACAACGAGTTGATAGGGTCCGCCGTTGTATAACCACTCGTCCAAAGTGCCGGCTTCCCAAATAGGATAAAAGTGCAGTCCTATTGCATTGGAGCTAGGGACGACTGCTCCTGATATTATGTTGTTTCCGTACAACAAAGAGCCTGATACTGGCTCACGTATGCCATCTATATCTACTGGCGGTGCAGCGATGAAGGCGAGTATAAAGCATGTAGTGGCAGCTAGTAAGCAAGGGATCATAAGTACCCCAAACCATCCCACATAGAGACGGTTGTCAGTACTTGTAACCCACTCACAAAACTTCTGCCAGTTATTATTAGCTTCTCTTTGTATTGAGATTGCAGCCATTTATAAAATTCCGGGGATAATTTGTCCTGTTGTAATGTATGCACCTAGTGCAGCAAGAAAGCCGAGCATGGCAAGTCTGCCATTTGTTTCCTCGGCAATATGCCATTGATCATTTTCGTGGTTGTGGTTTTGCATAATTCTTATAGGTGGTTCGTAAGGGTAGTTGTTTAATAAATTGTCTAAGTCTTTTGTTCTCATTATGGTTTGTACTCAGGTCCGATACCTGCTTGTACACAAATGCCTCGTTCATTTTTATAGAAACCTGATGGGCATGGGCGTGAATCTTTTACAGGTTTTTTACTTTTCTTTGCCATTTAAAAATTTAAGTCTGATCGTTCTAGTTTTGCTATGACATCTTGTCTATATGCAGGGTCATTATCATATCGAGGATCACCCATTGCTTGTACTAATTGAGCCTGACTTCTAAAGACATCGCCTTTAGTATCGGCAGCTTTACCTGATAACATTCTCCCTTCATATCCATTAGAGTTTTCATACTTAGACTTCAACGCATCAACACCAAGTTGAATTGCTGAAGCATTGCCAGTACCAACAAGATCATCAAAAGCTTTAATCTCATTCTCTTTTAAGTTGCTTCCAGCCCACTCAATTAATTTATTGTATTGAGCTTCGCCACCTACAGAGTTTTGGATTTTATTTATTTCAGCTGTATTAACATCAGCTTGTTGTTGAGTTACTTGTGGATTCTTAGATTGCATTTCCATATAGGCTTGCACTAAATCCTGACTACTTAGTTCAGAGAACTTCTCAATAGTTTCAGGAGATAGCTTATTCCCATTATTAAAATACTCTTCGTTAGCTGACTCTAATAAAGAAACTGCTTCACTTGATTCTGATTTAGTTTCTTCCTTTGTTTCTTCAGCTTCTGGTTTTTCTACTTCTTGGGTTTCTTGCCCTTCTTGTGATACGCCATCGTCTTTGCTACCTAATTTTTTTTGTAATTCAACGTATGCCTTTTCTAATTCTTCGGCATTCTTATATTTACCAGCGAGTAATTCGCCTTGTTTTTCAACAATACTTTCACCAACTTTTAAAGAGTCTTGCTCTTCAGAAGTAAGTTCAGGTGTTGATTCATCAGTATTAACTGTTAGTGTTTCTGCCATTTACATTTCTGGTGGTGGTCCTTCCATTGGAACTTGTTCCATCATTGCAGGATTTTTAGATGGGTCCACCATTGGTGCACCAGCCATCTGACCTGCTTGATCAACTAATGATTGCTGAACTTGAGCTGCTTGTGCTTGTTGCATCTCTTGCTGCATCTGCTCTTCAGTCTTAACAAGATTTAGTACATCAATACCTTGTGCCGCAGCTAAACGTTTAATAGCTTCAAGTGGATTAAGGTATTGCATCAATGCTTCTGGTCCTAATGTCTGTGCAATGGTTCCAACGAATTGTGTTAATGATTCTCTATCTTGTCCTCGACCTAAAGCATTTACACCTGCAACAATCGTAGGTCTAACAACATCTTTAGGAAGTTTTGGTATTTGATTAGATCTCTGTAGAACTAATAAGGTTCTATTGAGATAAGGTATTAAGAACTCAACTGTTAGTAGTGAGAATATCCCACCCAATTGTTGTTCAAGTTCCAACTGTGTAAGGCGTACCTCCTCAGCTGTAACTCTTTCTGCCTGTCTTATGTTCATCACAAGGAAAGCTTCAAGTAATCTTTTCTCTATAGCGTTAGCCATATTTGCAGCCGTTGAAAAATCAGCAGTTTTTCCTACCTGAATTACTGCGACATCTTCTGGTCTGCCTTGAACGATGGCTCCGTTCCCAGCCTTTGCAATGGTGGCTGGTTTGGTAGTTGAACTAGGGCTGACTAAAAAGACAACTTTCGAGGCAGCTGCTGCTCCCTCAATAAGTGATTGACTTAAACCATCTAGTGATTTTAAATCTCCTAAAAATTCTTCTACTCTTCCACGACCGTAGTCTTCTCCATCTACGGTATTGAACCTTAAAGGTAGCCAAGGACTGGCGTTCTTAGGTGCAGTACTTCTTGTATCAGGAATAATTTTATCAAATGCTTCTTGATGCCATACCCATCTACCACTAGATTTATCTAGTTTGATGTATGTATATATAGTCACATC
>VTLG01013426.1_pt1 | contig 15977 bp, 22 predicted proteins | sample 4694571 | NCBI WGS metagenome assembly VTLG01 (sample SAMN12604809, study PRJNA352737) | marine metagenome | biome: ENVO:00000447; feature: ENVO:00000209|ENVO:00000569|ENVO:01000036; material: ENVO:00002151; isolation source: viral sequences binned using virsorter ...
CTGTATAATAGCTAGTGAAAGATTGATAAATTACATTATGAAAAGGATAAAATATGAATATATTAAATGAGTTACAAACTGCCCAAGTCGAGGCACTATACAAAAAATATGGTCGAACTGACCTTTCTCGCTCAGAGATAAATGATATGGTCAAATCTGGCGAAATCAAAAACCCATCTTGGTTAAAAAACAAAAAGTACTTAGTTTCTCGTGGTGTCTATTCACTACCAATTGCTGGTAATGACTTCTCACCATCACTAACTGATGTGCCTTTAGTTGATGAAGAACCTAAAGAACCAGTTGTTTCTCAGGCTGCGTTTGTTGTTTCGAGTTTAGTCGGCAACATTATTCCTGACAAAGACCCTGTGTTTGTTCCTTGGGGTTCTTTTGCTGACATCAAAAAGATTGTTTCGTCTAAGGCGTTCTACCCAATATTCGTTACTGGTCTTTCTGGTAATGGTAAAACTATGAATGTTTCTCAGGCTTGTGCTGCTACAAATCGTGAATGTATTCGAGTGAATATCACAATCGAAACAGACGAAGATGATTTGCTTGGTGGTTACAGACTACAAGATGGTCAAACTGTTTGGCAAAATGGTCCTGTTATCGAGGCAATGGAACGAGGCGCTCTATTGTTGCTTGACGAAATCGACCTTGCTTCTAACAAAATCATGTGTCTACAACCAATACTTGAAGGCAATGGCGTTTTTCTTAAAAAGATAAATCGTTTTGTTAAACCTTCTAAAGGCTTTAATGTGATTGCTACTGCTAACACAAAAGGTCAAGGTTCTGATGATGGTAAGTTTATCGGCACTAACATTCTGAATGAGGCGTTCCTCGAAAGATTCCCAATTACTATCGAACAGGCTTACCCAACTAACAAGATTGAAACTAAAATCTGAAAGATTCCCAATTACTATCGAACAGGCTTATCCAACTAATAAGATTGAAACTAAAATCTTAATGAATGTAATGTCTGACAAAGGACTTAGTTCTGCTGTCGATAGTGAGTTTGCAAAATCACTTGTTACTTGGGCTGACATAATTCGTAAGACTTATTATGAAGGCGGCGTTGACGAATTGATTTCAACTCGCCGTTTAGTTCATATCGTTGAAGCGTTCTCAATCTTCAAAAACAAAATGAAGGCGATTGAGATGTGTACTAATCGTTTCGACCTAGATACTAAGACTTCATTCTTAGATTTATATACTAAGATTGACGGCGGCGAAGATGTTTCGTCTTGGCTGAATGATGATTTTGTTCCCGAAGAATCCGATGATGTTGAGGAAGGTAATGTGAGTTACTAAAATACATTAAATCATAATGTAGTAAGTCCAGTGGGCGGCCATCCTCCGCCCACTTTTCTACATGCTTGACAGATTAAACGAATTAGAGTATAATATAACACAAAAGAACTTGATACTATGTTGCCTAGTGTTAAGGGATAATTAAACGGCAACACAACTGACTTGAAGGAGTTATATAATGGCATATAAAAAGCTAACGAAAAAACAAAAGGTATTAAATCTATTATCAAAAGGACAACCAGTAACATGGGGTTCTCTGAGAACTAGATTTGATTTGACATCACCAAGAGCAATGATTGACCAATTGCGAACTGAAGGACATATGGTGTACATTAACACTACATCTGATGGTACTACATATCGTATGGGTAAACCAACTAAATCAATTATCGCTGCTGGCGTTGATAAAGTATTCTATTTCGGCAAAGACGAAAAGACTACTAACCTTAATGAAATCGTTGCCGCCGGTATCGAATCTATTTATGGTACACAAAAATACGCTTATTCTAACCAATAAGACCTTTTGTTGTATAAATAGGAGTGATAGGCTGTTCGTAAGCCCTATCATCGAGGTAGAGTGTCATCCGCAATGACACCGATTGAAAAGGTTTTGGATAGTTTCTCCTTCCACGAAAAACTATCCTTATAAATAATAGTGATACGCTCAATAGAGGTATCATTTTTAAAACTTGCTTAATAAAAGGAGAAAAAATATGGTAACTAATACCTTATCTATATGGAACGACCTTCGCCCATTTCAAGTGGGCTTCGATAATGTCTTTGACCACTTTAACACACAGTTAAAGCACACTCAAGGCTCAAACTTCCCACCATACAATATCAAAAAACTTGATAACTTCAATTGGACTATTGAAATGGCACTTGCTGGTTTCAATAAGAAAGATATTGGCATTGAATATGCTGACAATCAATTGACTATCGAATCCATTTTTGATAAAGATGAAAAGGAAGATGATACAACAACTGTCCACAGAGGCATTTCAAAACGACAATTCAAAAAGGCCTTCACGCTGGCTGATGAAGTGGTTGTCAATGGTGCTGAACTAAAAGACGGCATGTTGATTGTCGATTTAGAGAAGATAGTTCCCGAGGAGAAAAAACCTCGTACAATTAAAATCTCTTAATTGCAAAATAGATAGGTGCCAAATTTATTTGGTGCCTATCGCTTGACAAAACAATGAATATGGTGTATAATTACACTACTTAATTAAAAGGACTATATAATGAAACTAAATGAAAATACAAGTGCTATTCTTAAAAACTTCTCAGAGATTAATACAAACATATTAATCAAACCTGGTAGTGAACTGAATACAATCTCTACAATGCGAAACATTTTTGCCAAGGCAACTATCTCTGAATCATTTGATAGTGAATTCGGCATCTATGATTTAAACGAATTCTTATCTGTAGTGTCTAGTTTAGACAAACCAGAACTTACACTAGAAGATAAACATATGACAATCTCTACTGAAGGCAGTCGTGCAAAAGCAAAATACTTTTACTCTGACCCATCAGTAATCGTTGCGCCAACGCGATTCTGAAAGCACCTGACCTTGCACTTGTCGGCGAGAAAGGTGGTAATGTTGTGTTGAAAGTGTGTGATAAGAAAAATGACACATCTAATAATTTTGATATTGTTGTTGGCGAAAATGCAACGGCAGATTATACCTTTTATTTTAAAGTAGAAAATCTTAAAATGATGGCTGGCGATTATGATGTTGCCGTATCATCAAAGTCCATTTCTCACTTTAAAAACACGAAACTTCCAATTGAATATTGGATTGCACTTGAACCAGATAGTGTGTTTAACGCTGGTTAATTTTATATATATAACTAACGGAGAGTTTAGCAATAGCTTGAAACTTCCGTCTTAAAAAAAGAAAAGGAGAAAAAAATGGTTATACCAATGAACCAGGTGATGGGCAAAATTGAACTAAACAATATCCCAAAACCTAGCTTCCCTACATTACCTGATGTAGAGATAAAAAATACAATCAAATTAGATTTCAATAAAATTTTTATAGATGATGATTCAGATAATCTTATAAGAGAGCATGGTGTTTCGCCAGCTCACATAGAAGATTTGAGATTATCATTTGGCCAAGGTGTGGACTTAACACAACTACCACCTTGCGTAATCAAAAGAAAAACTAAAAATGCTGAAAAACCCTATGAATTAGTTTATGGGTTTGGTCGTTCAATGGCACTATTAGAATCAAAACAACCAAACTGGTATTTCACAGAGATTGAAGCAGATGAAGATAGTGTTGATGATGTTAGGGCAATAGAAAATGAACCATTACCAAAACTCAATAATAAAGAACAAGATTTAAAACACTATCTAGTTAAAAAAATCAACAAAGGTATTTTAAAAAATACCGAAGATGCAATTAGAAGTAAATTAAATCAAGTTACTCCCCATAGAAAACAACAATCTAAAGATAGGATTATTCAATGGGTTTTTGAGGACGCCAATACACCACAGAAATATGCTTATTACAATAAATCAAAAGCAGAATTGTGGATTCAAAACCATTCTAAAGAACACTATGTACTGGGTGATTTTGATACGCAAAGAGACCAACATAGCTACTTAGTTAAAGAAGGTTATCAATATAGATTTGTTGTAAATGCAATAAGAAATTTTGCTGAAACTGGTAAACATTCATACTGTGTTGCTCACATGGGAGCACCTACTAAGAATTCTAGCATACCAAATAAAAGAGTCAAGTTTAGAAAAGAACTTGATTCTATATTGCAAGATTTCAAAAGTTGTGGTATGAAATTAGATTTTATTCATATCATTGGTGCTTTGCCACAAGAGAAAGGCATTGACGATTGGAAAAATCTGATAAAGATATAAAAAATAAAGGCATCTTATGATTGACATTGAGGTGCCTTTAGTGTATAATATTATTAATATAATGAATAAGGTGAATTATGAGTACAGACTTTCTATGGGTCGAGGAGTATCGACCAAAAACAATTGATGATTGTATACTACCACAATCTCTAAAAACATTGTTTCAGTCCTTTATTGACAAGGGCGAAATATCAAATATGTTATTTTCAGGCACCCCAGGTGTCGGCAAGACCACAGTTGCAAAAGCATTGTGTGAGCAAATGAACTGTGATTGGATAATGATTAACGGTTCAGAAGAAGGTGGCATTGATGTTCTCAGAAACAAAATCAAAAACTTTGCTTCGACTGTATCGCTATCTGGTGGTAAAAAGGTAGTAATACTAGACGAGGCAGATTATCTTAATCCTCAATCAACACAACCTGCTTTAAGAGGTTTTGTTGAGGAGTTTCACAAGAACTGTAGATTCATTCTAACATGTAATTTTAAGAATCGAATCATTGAACCACTACACAGTCGATTCTCAAACATTGAGTTTAGAATCAATAACAAAGATAAACCTAAACTTGCAGCTCAGTTGTTTGAGAGGGCGACATTCATTCTAACAGAACAGGGTGTTGACTATGAAAAACCTGTGGTTGCAGAACTTATTAAAAAGCATTTCCCAGACTTCAGAAAACTTATCAATGAACTGCAAAGATATTCTGTTGCAGGCACGATTGATGCTGGTGTTCTAGTAAATGTTTCAGATGAGAATCTAAAGACTTTGACAAATCATCTCAAAGGCAAAGAGTTTGGCGAGATGCGAAAGTGGGTTGTAAATAATCTTGACAACGACCCAGTTAAAATATTTAGAAGAATTTATGACAGTTTGTATACTGCACTTGAACCGTGGCAGACCAAGAGATTAATCTAGTGGCATGTTTGACTGAACTGATGTCCCAGGTTAAATTCAAATGAGTCAACCAATAAAGACCGCTGGTTGGCAGAAGGTCTATAACACCGATGAAATAAATTCAATTAATCATCATATTGAAAGTCTTAATATAGATAAAACAAAAGATATTCCAGCGTCAAAAGCAGACGGCACCATTACAAAAAATATTTCTACTGTAACGCCAATTCCTTATCATTTATTAAAACACCTGATTTCAGGCCTTGTTAAAGAGGCTTATCAAGCAACGAATTTAAATTTTGGTTATACAACATTTGAAAAATACGGACACGAAATGTGTAATTTTAATATCTATAAATCTTCTGATAGTTATCATTGGCACATGGACGGCAGCAACTCTGATGCATTTGATGTGAAATGCACATTGTTAATTAATCTATCAACAGAGCCTTACAAGGGCGGCGAATTTCAATTAAATTTAGGTACTGAAATAGTTGATATTCCTTTAATGTCAGAACCAGGAAGTGCTTTTATGTTTAAATCTTATATACTTCATAGAGTTAAACCAGTAACTTCTGGCACAAGAAAAACATTAACAGTATTTATTAACGGACCTAAATTCCAATGAGTTACGACCTATTTAAAGATTATCTCCCTGCGATAAATCACACCAAAAAGAATCTGATGGATTCTGATGACCCTATGTGGGAGAAGAAGTACCCTGCATATATGGTCAACAAAGTCCTATCTGGTTTTCAAGACACCGTAATGCTCTGCAATGAAATGAATCGAAATCATTTCCTTGATAGAGATATGCAATTTCAATTTCTACTAAATAGTATAAGACAGAAGAAAAGGTTTACTCCTTTTCTGAAGGCTGGTAAGATTAAAGATATTGAGTGTGTAAAAGAGTATTATGGATATAGTAATGAAAAGGCTAAGTCTGCTCTCGACATACTCACCAATGAACAATTGAAATTAATTAAAGAAAGATTATATAAAGGTGGGACAAAATGAATGAGTTAGATAATAGTTGGCATCCTGAAAAGATGCTCGAAGTACAATTAAAAGAGCCAGATGATTTTCTGAAGGTTCGAGAAACCCTAACAAGAATAGGCGTAGCCTCGAGGAAAGACAAGAAGTTATTCCAATCATGCCATATTCTACACAAACAAGGAAGATATTTCATAGTACATTTTAAAGAACTGTTTGCACTAGATGGTAAGTTTGCAAACTTCTCAGAGAATGACATTGAAAGAAGAAATACTATTGCTCAATTATTGAGTGATTGGGGTTTAATTACTATATTAAATAAAGAGAATGCTGAGAACAAGGCACCTCTTTCACAGATTAAAGTTTTGGCGTTCAAAGATAAGAACGATTGGGACTTACAAGCAAAATACAATATAGGTAAAAAAGTAGATGACGAAGGCTCCGAAGTTTAGAGATTTCATTTCAGAAGAAGTACAAAGAAGCGACATACAGGTTGTTGTCTTAACCAAAGTTAATGCTGATAGCAAGGCTGTTGTTAGCAATTTGATTTCTGAAGAATGTGAAAAAAGAAAGATTCCTTGCCACATTGTTGACACAAGAGAAGCGTGGGTATCGAAAAATGATTTGGAGAAAGGCACTTTACTTGTATCAAATCTTGATGGTAAAGATACCGAAGTAGAATTTCAACTGGCAAATACAATTTGTTTTGTTCGTGCTGGTGTTCTTGAAGATGAAACTGGTCTTGCATTGTTATCAACATTTGAAAATGCTGGTGCATTTATGATAAACACAAGAGATGGTATGTTGACATGTGATAATAAAATGTCTGCCTACATTTCATTTGAAAGAGATAACATACCTACACCAAGAACTGCTCTTATTTCAAACGAGAAAGGACTATTACATGCCCACGAAAGACTGGGTGGTAAATATCCTGTGATTATGAAAACACTTACAGGTACTCAAGGTATCGGTGTGTCAATCGTTGAGTCTGAAAAGAGTATGGTGTCGGTTGCACAATCACTTTGGAAGTTTGGCGCCGCTCTTTTACTTCAAGAATATTTAAAATTTGATTTTGATATTCGCACAATCGTAGTCAATGGTAAGATATTGGCATCTACAAAAAGAACGAGTGCTAAAAAAGATTTTCGTTCTAACAGACACAGAGAAGCAACTACACAACCCTACAAGTTATCAAATGATGAACGCAAGTTAGTCTTAGATGCGGCTCGTTCTGTTGGTGCATATATGGTCGGCGTAGACCATGCAATAGTAAATGGTGAACACTTTGTATTAGAGTGTAATGGTTCTGCTGGTCTTGGTTCAGAGTTTGGTTTATATAATACTTTCAGGGATGATGAGTCTTATGTCGGCGAAGCAAAACCAAAAAAAATAATGAAAGAACTATTTGATTATATCACCCAAGATGTTCATAGAAAACATTCGTTCAATAAAGAATCAGGATTTCACGAGAGAGTGGTCATTGATGGTTATGGACCTATACGAGCGATCGGCGAAGCAAAACCAAAAAAAATAATGAAAGAATTATTTGATTACATCACCCAAGATGTTCATAGAAAACATTCATTCAATAAAGAATCAGGCTTTCACGAGAGAGTGGTCATTGATGGTTATGGACCTATACGAGCGAAGTTCGATACAGGAAACGGAACACATGCCTCTATGTTTGTTGTAGATAAAATTGATGTATCTGGCAAAACTGTTAAGTGGGAAAAAGATGGCAAGAAATTTACTAGTAAATTACAAGGCGAATCTCACCCAACGCACAACACAAAGATTGACGAAAGGCCTATTGTATTTGTAAATGTTACTTTTAATAACAAATTCTATGTAGATGTTCCTGTCGGGCTAACAACAAAAGATTCTAAAAGCACATTTCTTGTGAACAGAGATTTGATAACAAGATTTAAAGTAAATGTAAACCCAAATAGAAAGTTTGTTCTTTCTAAATGGATTGAAAGAAGTGATGGAAATGACACAGAAGGGATTAACATTAACCCGTTCAAGGCTTGACAAACCAGTCAAAACAATGTATAATATCATATTAAATAATGAAGGAGTGAAACATGGCAAAAAATCATCAAACAGAAAACCCACTATTCAAGGCATTAATGCAACAATCGGCAGCTGATATTTCAACTGCGTTTGCTTCGTTAGTGATTCATTTTGATAATCCATCACCAGATGGCACTATTATCAAATCAATGCAATGTCAACTAGATAAGATTGCAACAGCAGAAAAAAGAATTGAAACACTAAACAAACATTTCAACAATACACAAATATAATTAATGAAGTTCTACACAAGTGTACTTCCATACAGAGGTCGGTTGTTAGTTCGTGGTGTCGATAAAGATGGCGCTCACAAAAAATATCGAATTAATTATAAACCATCTCTGTTTGTTCCAGTCGGTAAAGAAACAAAGTATAAGACTTTAGATGGTCGCTATGTCGAAAGAATAAAGTTTGACAGTATGCCTGAAGCCACGAAGTGGGTGAATGAGTATAAGAATGTTACGAACTTTGAATATTTTGGCAACACAAGACATCAATATCCATTTATTGCAGACGAGTTTAAAGGCAAAGTCAAATGGGATATAAATCAAATCAAAATACTCACAGTTGATATTGAGTGTGAGAGTGAGAATGGTTTCCCTAGTCCCGAGAAAGCAGACCAGCCTCTAATCTGTATCACAGTAAAAGACCATATATCTAAAAAGATTATCGTGTTCGGCATTGGCAGTTTTGTTAATGATAGAGAAGATGTACAATACATTGATTGTGTAACTGAACAAGGTCTGGTTGAAACATTCACTAAGTTTTGGGTTGAATATAGTCCTAACATCATCACAGGTTGGAATGTTAAGTTCTTTGATATACCTTATCTGATGAATCGCTTTCGTTATCTTATGGGAGATGAATGGATTAATCAGTACAGTCCGTGGGGCATTGTTGAACAAAAACAAAGTCTAACTGGTTTTGCTGGCAACTCACGAGAACAACAAGTCTGGAATATAATGGGTGTCGATACAGTCGATTACCTTGACTTGTATCGTAAGTTTACATTTGTTAGGCGAGAGAGTTATAAACTTGATTACATTGGCGAAGTTGAACTTGGTCAAAACAAGTTAGAAAATCCGTATGATACTTTCAAAGAATTTTATCAGAACGACTATCAACGATTTGTAGAATACAATATACAAGATGTTGAACTCGTTGATAAGCTAGAAGATAAGATGCAATTGCTTGCCTTGTTTTTGACTATGGCTTATGAAGCAAAAGTAAATTATCAAGATGTGTTCGGTCAAGTAAGAATATGGGATTGTATTATCTATCATCATTTGCGTTCAAATAATATTGTTCCGCCTGCTATACAAGAATCTAAAACATCTGGTGGTTATGAAGGTGCATATGTAAAGGACCCTGTTGTTGGTTTTCACGATTGGGTTTGTAGTTTTGACTTAAACAGTCTTTATCCACATTTAATTATGCAATACAATATTTCGCCTGAAACAATGGTTGGGTTCGAGCCTAATCGTGTGAATGTAGAAAAGATGTTAAATCAAGAATGTGATTTGTCTAACTTAGACAATAGAACGATAACACCAAATGGTGCTCAGTTTAGAACTGACAAGCGTGGGTTTCTGCCTGAAATTATGGACACGCTATATCAAGAACGAGTTGTCTATAAGAAAAAAATGATTGAAGCACAGAAGATGTTTCAAAAGACTGGCGAGACTGGCGATAAGAAGTATGAGTTTGAGATTGCAAAGAATCATAACATTCAACTTGCAAGAAAACTTTCATTGAATAGTGCTTACGGTGCAATCGGCAATCAGTACTTTAGATACTTTGATGTTCGCCATGCAGAAGGCATTACCATGGCTGGCCAGTTGACAATTCGATGGATTGAAAGAGATGTGAATAAGTTTTTAAATAAGATGTTAAAGACAACAAATGTAACCTATGTTATTGCCTCTGACACAGACTCAATTTACATTCGCTTGGGCGAAGTCGTAAACAGAATATTCAAAGACAAATCTGACACAAGAAAGATTGTAAAGATTATGGATAAGTTTTGTAATGAAACAATACAACCACAAATTGATAAGTCGTTTGATAAACTTGCTAAATATGTAAGTGCATATGAACAAAAGATGATTATGAAACGAGAAGTAATTGCAAACAAAGGTATCTGGACTGCAAAGAAAAGATATATTCTAAATGTTTACAATGACGAAGGTGTTGAACTGAAACAACCTAAACTAAAAATCATGGGCATTGAGGCAGTCAAAAGTTCTACACCTGCCCCATGTCGTGTAAAGATTAAAGAGGCGTTGAGTGTGATAATGAATAAAAACGAATCTAGTTTGATTCAGTTTATAGATGATTTTAGAAATGAGTTTAAGAAGTTATCGCCAGAATCGATTGCTTATCCTCGTTCTTGTAATAATCTAAGAAAGTATTCTTCTTCAACTGACATCTATCAGAAAGGCACACCAATGCATGTTCGTGGTGCTTTGATATATAATAATTTGTTGAACAAACATAAGTTAAAAAAATACGAATCAATCAATGATGGTGATAAGATTAAATTTATTCAATTGAAAGAACCTAATCCTCTGAGAGAGAATATTATATCTTTTGCTGGCACTTTGCCAAAAGAGTTTGACTTGCACAAATATATTGATTATGACACACAATTTGAAAAGTCTTTTTTAGACCCACTAAGATTTATTGTTAATGCAATCGACTGGAGTTTTGAACGACAATCAACACTAGATGATTTTTTCTAATGACAGACGAAGAACTAAAAGATTTTATGAAGTATTTTAAAGACGAACTACCAGACCCCGAGCATCACCCACAAAAGGCGATATGGTTAATGAAATGGTATCAGTCGATTGTTTTAAGGAATAGAAATGCAGACATTAAATAGAGAACAAGCACAATATTGTGCTGACACATTTTCAAATTATTTTGACCAGTTTACTCGTATAGATGAATATATGCGTGACCAGAAAATGGCACAGATTGATTCTATACCACAATCACTTCCAGGCATGGGCTTTGATGCTGATATGTTTGATGATTTCACTATGTCGCCAGAAGATATGGACCTAGAAGTCCTTGAACTAGATAATCATACATGGGATACTTGTATCAATATGATTTCAAGTCATAGTAATATGGTCAGTATTCCTGGCAAGGCATTGAAACTGGCCGTCAAAGAAAAGAAAACAAATAAGTATGTTGGTTTTATGAGATTTGGTTCTCCAGTTATCAATATGAAACCTAGAAACCAGCTGCTGGGTAATGTTCCAGAGTTAGTTAATTTTAACAAGACTGCTATCATGGGTTTTGTTATTGTGCCGACACAACCATTTGGTTATAATTATCTTGGTGGTAAATTGTTGGCAGCTTTATGTTGTTCACACGAAGTCAGAGAAAAACTAAATAAAAAATACGGCATGAATTTGTGTATGTTTGAAACCACTAGTTTGTATGGCAGCTCTAAAGCCGCAAGTCAATATGATGGCATGAAACCTATGTTAAGAAACAGAGGTCTGACTGATAGTGATTTTATTCCTATGATACATGGCAAACCATTTAAAGATTTGTTAAACTATGTTGAAGATAAAATTGGCGTGTTTATTAAACCAGATGCTTCAAGCAGAAAACTAAAAATAATAAATGCTATAATCGGCATGATAAAAAAGACTTTAGATGGTGATGATTTAATTAAGTTTCAAACTACTATTACAAATGCCAAAAAGTTGACTGAAAGAAAAAGATATTATGTTTCTAATTATGGTATCGAAAACTATATAGATATTGTCAATGGCAAAACAAATGAGATTGTTAAGGCGCCAAACTTTGATAGATATTATAGTGCTGAGTTAATAGAGTGGTGGAGAAAAAATGCCACTAAAAGATATAATAAACTTAAAGAGCAAGATAGGCTAAGAAATGATTTAGAAGTATGGACGCCAGATAGTGATATAGATATTATTAGATGATAAGTACAATGAAACATCCTTTGTATCTCAAAATTAAACCTGGAGAATATAAGGAATGGTCTGCTTGGGTGTTGAAATACAAACAATACAATTATCCAAATGATTTAGATATGGTAATAAAACTTATTAAAAATAATTTACAACTTAAATTTGTTCCATCAAAATTCAGAGAAAATAATTTAGGCAATCCTATGTTTGGACATTGTTATCATGTAACTCAAGCTTTATACTATTTCTTTAAAGATGCAAATCTAAAAGTGATGAGTGCAAAGTGTGAAGGTCCTGCCGAATCACATTGGTGGCTTCAAGATGGTGATACTATTATTGATGCAACTGTTGAGCAATATGATATATTTGATTTTAATCCTCCTTATGATAAAGGAAAAGAAAGTGATTGGTATGCTTGGAAAAAAAGACCAAATAGAAAGTCCCAAGATTTAATGAAGTTGGTTCAACCAGATGCTAAATTAGAATATGAACAATACTTACCAAGACCTGAACAAAGTTATTAAAATGCTTGACATTCCCAACTAAACAGAGTATAATACAACTATGTTAATCGTACACAAAAGACTAAAAACAGAACCAGATGCAGAATGGCACTTTCACGAATTATCTAGTGATTGGTTTCCTGGCGGGTTTGAAAGAGAAACAGATTGGGCATTGAGATACAAAAGAAGAAATACTAACCCAAAACATAAACATGAATACAAAGTGGAGTTAAGAACATGAGTGATTTTTTAAAAGATATAATTAAAGAAACAGGTAACGAATATGCAAGTCTAGTATCAGATGGTTCAACAGGCGATGTGAATGATTTTATTGATACAGGTTCGTATATCTTCAATGCGTTATTGGGTGGTAGTATTTACAGAGGTCTACCATCAAACAAGATTACTGCAATCGCCGGCGAAAGTGCAACAGGTAAAACATTCTTTGTACTTGGCATGTGTAAGAACTTTCTCGACAAGAATCCAGACGGCGGTGTAATATTCTTTGAGAGTGAGTCAGCAATTACAAAAGACTTGATTGAAGAACGAGATATCGACAGTAGCCGTATGGTCGTTATGCCAGTTACAACTGTGCAAGAATTCAGACATCAAGCAATTACTGTATTAGACAAATACATTGAACAAAAGAAGTCAGAAAGAAAACCAATACTACTTGTGTTAGACTCTTTAGGTATGTTATCGACTACGAAAGAGATGGAAGATACACAGGCAGGTAAAGAAACAAAAGATATGACAAGGGCACAAATTGTAAAAGCCGCCTTTCGAGTACTCACCTTAAAGTTAGGGAAAGCGAAAGTTCCCCTTATTATAACAAACCATACTTATGATGTGGTGGGCAGTATGTTCCCACAGAAAGAGATGGGTGGTGGGTCAGGATTAAAATATGCCGCTAGTTCCATTGTCTATCTTTCCAAACGCAAAGAAAAAGATGGTACTGAAATCATTGGTAACATCATTCATTGTAAAAATCATAAGTCGAGATTGACCAAAGAAAACAAAATGGTTGATGTTCGATTGACATATGATAAAGGTCTGGATAGATATTATGGTCTATTAGACTTGGCATTAAAACATGGCATATTCAAATCAGTATCTACACGAGTTGAGTTGCCAGATGGTACTAAGACTTTTGGTAAGACTATAAATAATAATCCAGAAAAGTATTTTACACCTGAGATACTTGAACAGTTAGATGCTGTTTGTGGAAAAGAATTTAAATATGGAGATGCAATTGAAGAAGTCGAAGAAACAGTTTCCGAAACCACATCAAACGACAACGCCTAAACACAACGAAGATTATGTCTTTGTAGAAAAACCAGGGGAGGACTTTACAGCCCTAAAGCTCATTAGTGGTCCATTCGCAAGTATAGTTTATCATTATGGTAATGTAGGATTCGCACCTGAATCTGAGGCAATCAATGGTGCATTGCCTATGAAGTTTGATTATACAGTTATGGAAAATAGAATTGAAGCTGACACAGACAGTCAAGAATTTATTAATCATATTGGCGATATACTGGTTGTTTTGTTAGATGAAAAAATGAAAGAACGAGAAGAAGAAGGCTTGACTTTAGATGATGATTGATGTATAATAGACACATTAAATTAAACGAGATTGCATGAGCGAAAGAATTGAAACAACAGCGATTAGAAATCTAATCCACAATGAAGAATATTGTCGAAAGGTCTTACCTTTTATCAAAGAAGAATATTTTATCGATAGACTAGATAGATTGTTATTTGCAGAGATTTACAAGTTTGTCAACAAGTATAATAATCTACCAACAAAAGAATCTCTATCGATTGAAATCAATACAAACAAAAGTATTACAGAAGATGAATATAAAAAGGTAACAGGCATTATTTCTGAACTCAATCCAGAACCAATCAACTTAGATTGGCTGATTGAAACAACAGAAACATGGTGTAAAGACCGTGCAATACACAATGCAATTCTAGGTGGCATTCAGATTATTGATGGCAAAGATAAAGAACATACACCAGAATATTTGCCAGAGATGTTATCAGAGGCATTATCTGTATCGTTTGACCAGAAAGTCGGGCATGATTATTTACTAGAATCAAAAGAACGATTTGATTATTACAATCGAAAAGAAGAAAGACTTGAACTTGATTTAGAATTCTTTAACAAGATTACACGAGGTGGTATTCCATCTAAGACTTTGAACATTTGTCTTGCAGGCACCGGTGTTGGTAAAACCATGTTTATGACTCACATTGCTTCTTCTGTTTTGCTTCAAGGCAAAAATGTATTGTACATTACAATGGAAATGGCAGAAGAACGAATCGCAGAACGAATTGATGCCAACCTATTAAATGTCGGCATGAGTGATTTAGAAGAACTACCATACAAGATGTATGAAACAAAGATTAACAAATTACAAAAGAAAACATCTGGTCAATTAATTGTCAAAGAATATCCAACGGCTTCGGCTTCTGTTGCACATTTCAAAAATCTATTGAGTGAACTTGCAATGAAGAAGTCTTTCAAACCAGATATAGTTTTCGTTGACTATTTAAACATTTGTGCTTCGTCAAGATTCAAAGCAGGCGCTAATGTAAACTCATATACATACATTAAGGCAATCGCAGAAGAACTACGAGGCCTTGCTGTAGAACAAGACATTCCAATATTCTCTGCAACACAAACTACAAGAAGTGGTTTTGTAAGTAGTGATGTTGGTCTTGAAGATACTTCAGAATCATTTGGTTTGCCAGCAACGGCAGACTTTATGTTTGCGTTAATCTCATCTGAGGAACTAGAAGAAAAGAATCAGATAATGGTTAAACAATTGAAGAATCGATACAACGACCCAACGATAAATCGTAAGTTTATCATTGGCGTTGACAGGTCTAAGATGCGTTTGTATGATGTAGAACAACATGCTCAGACCGACTTAGTTGATAGTGGTCAACCCGACACATCAATAACGAATAAATTCACGCAGAAGATTGGTGAGTTTACAGATTTTAAAATATAACACAGGAGAAAATAATGGCAATTACAATTGACAATGTAGAATATGATGAAACAACTTTAGACCCTTCAGTCAAAAATTCTATTGTTCAGGTTCAGAAATCATCTAGCGCTATTGCTAACTTGAAAGCAGAAATTCTAAACCATGAAATTTTAATTTCATCACACAGTAAGAATATCAAAGATAATCTACCGACTGATGATGATGCAGAAGCACCTACTGAAGCCGCTGATGTAGGCACACCAGACGAATAATGTTTGGTGCAAAAACTTCACCAACAGGAAAGACATTAGACGGCATTGATATGCAGTCATTCTTTGCAACAAGTCCAGAAACAGGTCAAC
>VTLG01001209.1_pt1 | contig 15976 bp, 34 predicted proteins | sample 4694571 | NCBI WGS metagenome assembly VTLG01 (sample SAMN12604809, study PRJNA352737) | marine metagenome | biome: ENVO:00000447; feature: ENVO:00000209|ENVO:00000569|ENVO:01000036; material: ENVO:00002151; isolation source: viral sequences binned using virsorter ...
TATAATATTATTATTATTAATTATATATATTTAATAAATATACTTACTTTTATATATATTCTTTTTCTTTTGGTTCTTTTCTTTTTCTTTAATTCGCCTTTAATGATATATTAATATGTCATATATATTTGCATTCATATCAAATATCTGATATATAATATAAACAGTTGCTGCTCCTTTGATAGAAATTTTACTGATGACTCTAAGTAATGTCCGCTTTTCATTCAAAGATGTATATGAGTTCCCATCGAGGATGTTTGGGGAGTCAACGCTCATTTCATGGCGTAATTAACCCTTTCATAAGCAATTAGTCATCTAACACGGATGACGTTTCATAATAGAATACCTCAGACTATCAGGTTTATACTTGATAGTCTTTTTATATTATGTTATATATATCTCATATCATTTATTATTTATGCCAAGAACTAAAAACGATTATGTCAGGTATATGTGTCAATTCGCTCCTGACCAGTATGAAGAGTTAAAAAAAAGAAGTGAATTAGGTATACCTATTGCTTATCATGTAAGGATGGCAGTTAAGGAATACCTGGAAAAGAAAGTTTAAAGTTTAGAATATTTACCTTTTTCTATTAACCAATCAAACTTATTGATAGCTTTCTCACAGGTTTGACATCTTAAATAACTCCAGGAAAGATGATAAACCTTTCCTAAAGCATTACATTCTGGACATTTAATTATTGCTCCAGAATATCTTTTACATCTGGAGTAACGTGTGACAGGTACGAATTCAGTCATTAATTTTTACTTCCACTATTGGACTACTTGATTTAACTATATTCCGTATTTCTATTTTTTCTGGATTACAACTGCTATGACCATCTTTATGATATTCAGCATTTATCAAATCTATAAAAATAAGCTTTAACCTTTCTGATGATTGTTCCTCTTTGAAAGAGAGATAGAAAAAATATGTAAAACCTTCATTGTCAGGAAGATAAGTTTCGTAACCGGGTATCCATTCAAATCCTGATATTTGATAGTAAATCATTTTTTAATCTCCATATAAGGTGTTTTAGTTTCATACAGATCTTTATTATGATCCCACCAGAGATCGATAATATATTTTTGATTACCAAAAAAATAACCTCTATCTGATTCTCTACATTCTTCAATATAGAATTCAATAAAAGCATCATAATAATCTGGATTAAGATTATTATCTTTAGCTAATTCTTTAGCAGCATCAGAACAATGCTCTTCAAACTTTTCATTGACATAAAGATTGTCATAACTTTCTAAAGTTTGGTTTTCTAGTGGGTTGTCAATCATTTTTTTACCTCTTGAAAATCTTCAGAATAATATGGTGTGAATTCTTCATGTTCAAAATTGTATCCTTCAATTTTTAAATTTGAACCATGATATTCTTTAAGAAGTTTCTGTAAATCATTTGTAAGATGATAAATATTTGGAATAATACTTTTTTGTGTATTATCAGAAGTTAATTTAAAAGAAAGTTTGTAATTCATTTTCGTTAGCGAATTTTAGTGTTTGATTATTTTTTAAGGAAGTATTTAAGTCTATCTTCATACTTTTCTATTTTTTCTAATGTTTCATCATCTTCATTATTTTCATACTTAATACATAAATTCTCATACATATTTTTATTTCTATAAAACATCTTCTGACCTAAATTATATTTAATCTGATAATCGCTAATAAATTCTTTTTTATTATCTTCTTCCCAGCTCCTGATATCTTCTTCATTGATAACATCATCATACCAGGTGTAGAAAGTAGTTTTATGAACATCAATAAACTCTTTCTGACATTGTTGAATCACTTGATTACGAGACTTTTTTTCTTTAATAAGTTCTTTTATTCTCTCGTAACAGCTTTCTTTATTAGGATTTTCTCTTACCATTTAATCATCCTCTGGGCAGGTTTCTTCGATATATAAAAGCTTTTCAAATCCCTCTATATCATCAACATAGGGATTTTCATTACTTATCTTTTCAATCCTTTTCATAGCGTGTTCTCTATAAGTATCATTCTCTGCTGCTAGATGATTAATTAAATTGATAATCGTGACCTGGTATTCAGGCATTAATTCGCTTAATCGATGTTTCATAACGATTAAATGGCTTTGTGTTTCATTCATAATTAAATGATATAAGGTTATGTAAATATGATATCATATTATTAGTATACTAATCAACTTTTCGCCTTTAAGATGTCACAGATTAAAAACTTCATTCATGATCACAACATCACCACTAATGATGAGCTTAAAAAGCATTTAACCAGGATAAATAAACTTTCATCTAATGATAAAAATTTAGATATTCTGGTTAACTTACTTTTGATTAATTACTTAAGATCTAAGCATTAACTAGTTTTTTATTTCTTTTTATCTCTTTTAAAGCTTCACCAGCTTTTGATCCTTTTTCTTGTAACCCATGCAATAAAAGTGCAAAAGGTTTATTTCCAAAGCATAAAGAATCATCTTTATCTATCTTTAAACCTAGTTTTATTGCTTCATCTTCACTAAATACAACTTTTGAATATTTAGTAAAATATCCCTGATCTATCAAGTGATCATATCTAGAACCATATGAAGCTACCATATAAAAATTATTAGGTAGTAACACTTCCATAAAAAATTTAAGTGATTTACTATAACAATAAAATTTTATATCTTTATTTAACTTGGCTACATTTAACCATGCCTGTAAATATAAAGGATGATAGAAATCACCACTCTCATGTATTCTTACTTTTAAAACATTCTTTCTATTGCTTTGAATAGATCGATTAATTAAATCAGTTAATCCTTTTAAATCATTCTTTAAAACATAACCATTAATTAAATCAAAATTATATCTTCTACTTTTATAAACATTCGGATAACGTAACTCTTCACTAGCGGCAAAGCAAGTAAAAACAGTTTCATCACCTCGATTTAATACTCTTTTATCATCTTTCAAAGTAACCCATGCTTTACAATTGTTACTTCCTGGACATGTCAAGCCCGCTGGTAGGGATAGAATCAAAGTATCTTTAGATAACTTTTTATTTCCCTTACTAAATTTAAGTAAGTTCATTAAATTAATTCTCCTTCAAAAATAATTTCGTAATCATTAGGGTTTAATCCCTTATCTGTTAATTTTTCGCATATTTGTTGACTTAAAAAATCTCTCTCATCTTTTGAGAATAAATCGAATAAATCAATCTTTTTAAATTCATTTTTCATTTTTAAATATCTCCCATATCTTCTAATTTTCCTAACTTGTATAAAACATAGTTAGCCATCTTTAATTCATCTTGAATTAATTCTGGTTGATGATTATTTTCTAAATCTTCAATTCGATTGTTAACTGTAGAAATTAACCATTTAATGATTTCTTGATCCATTTTTTTAATTAAATAAGTGTTTTCGGCCTTTAACCTTAAACGCCTTTAACGGCCTTTAAGATATCTAGGATTTTTGAAACTAATAAAATAGTTTCATAAAAGGATATTAATAATATCCCTTTAAGCAACTATTATTATTTTTTTATTTTTTTAAAGTTTTTTCATATTCTTTTTTATACTTTTCATATTAGTGTTTTCTAATTCTATAAAATTAGATTTCCATTTATTATATTTATTCATTTTCTTTATTCTCCAAAATTTGTTAATTCATCAATGCACCAATCAAACAACTCTTTTTTAATTGTTTTAATTGTTTCTTCTTCTTTGCCTAACCAATCATTATTTCCTAATAATAAATAATGATTTCCATTTTCTAAAATTTCATACCATCCACCAAAATGAAAAACCCTAACAAATTTTGTTTTTCCGTCTTCTGTATCTTGGGAACAATTAACCATATAAGTATCTACTCCCATAGACTCCAATAAATCAAAGTTTGGTTTTATAAATGGGACGTCATAAAATTTAGACTCCCATTTTTTAAAAGTTAATTTTTTCATAGGTTTAATTAAATTAATTTCAATGTAAAACTATTTATAAAAAATAGTTTTTTATAATCTCGGTTGATTCGAGACTATAAGAAACTATTATTTAATTTTCATGTAGTTTTAAAAGTCTTTTATATTCTTTTACAGAAATATAAATTGAATCTGCTTGTATTGCCTTCATTTGTAACTCGCTAGGTACTGCATTAATACCTTCATATAAAACATCATAAACTTTTAAAATTCTCCCATTGTTTGAAAGATGTAAATACAAGTGTTGAGGATTACCGTTAATATCATTATTGGCAATTAGTTTTAATAAGCTTGATGTTTCAATTAATTGCTTATTCTCAATTGGTGTAAAATTCATGATTAATTTTTTCAGGACGAATGAATAAAAAAAAGTAAGACGATTAAGTCTTACTTATAGGCTTGTTTATTTCTTCTTGATAAACTTTATTTAACATATCTTCTTGAGTTACATTAAAAAGTTTATTAAAGAGAGTTTCATAAAATTCTTTTTTCTTACTTCTTCCATGAACTATAAAATCAGTAGAAGAATCAATTGCTAAAAGAATTGTATTGTATTCTTTAGAGTTTAAATACTTCATAATTAGATTTGATTAATTAAGGTTTGTACTTGATTAGTTCTTTCTTCTAATCTTGTTTTAAGTGTGTTCGTAATTGTCAAACCTTGCCATGCAAGAATGAAAAAACAAATTAACATAATTGATGTTCTCATTTTTATTTCTCCTCTGTTGTTTCTTCTTCTTTATTAACTTCAAAGAAAGCTTTTTTAATTTCTTTCTCTGTTGCTTTTGTTAAATCTAATTCAATAGATTTTTCGTTTTCAAAGTTTTCAAAAATAATACTAGGCATGATTTTAATTAAATGAGTTTTGGATAATTTTTTTATTCTTAGTTTTATTATTTCTAAGAATGTATAATCTTTCAGTTAATTGATATCAATTGAATAGATAGTAATTAAAAAGAAAGAATATTAAAGAAGTACTATTGCTAGTATTTCCTATTACTATATTAACATAAACTTATGTTAATTACTAGCAATATGAATAAAATTATGTTATTATAAATATAGTTAAACAATTAATTAAACATGACTAAAGAATTTCAACAGTGGCTTTTGAAAATGCCAAAAGGTTATGAACTAGTAGGAAGTAAAAACGGAGAGTACCACGGAGAGAAACAATTAAAATTATTTATCAAGAAAATTTAATTTTAACTTTCGCTATGCGTGGGGGTGGTGTAGTAAAAATTTTTTATTACACCTGGGTATACGGGTAACCTAAATATATTCTGTAAATCTTTATTGCTTTGGTTCTATGCGAATTGCTAATTCTGGAGCTTGTATATTGACTGTTTCTACGGATTCACCTACGACTTTACCTAGAGAGTCTAGTATTTGTGCTGCTGTTTGAAGTTGACCTTTTGCTATGGCCTTGTGGAAAAGACGCATTCTCATGGCTTGAAGGCGAGGAATCATTTTATCTCTTTCTTTTAACCAATCTTGATCATTCCATTCTTTAACTTTCTTCCAGTCAGCCCAGCCTGTGGGTTCTGAAATATTTTCTCTTTTAGAATGTTCTATTACTAGTTGACGAGTAGTTTTACCTTCTAGCTGACGAGAGTATAGACGTTGGCAACGAGCTTCTATAACTGCTCTTGAGTTAGAACCTCCTGTATATTTTTGTACACGAGGTTTACGTTGAGGAGCTGGAAGGTCGTAATTTAGATTGTTAATGAAAGATTCAGCCACGGACTTAGTCTTTAAGGGGTTAATAATCGAATAATAACCTAAAAAACGTGAAATAGGCTATAAAAGGGGGGTAAGATTGTAAAAAAAAGGATTTATGAGCTTGAATGAGGTAAGTTTACGATATGCACAGGGGGAGGTGTTTAATAGTAATAAAAGATTTAGGTTATTGGTGGCTGGGCGAAGGTTTGGGAAGAGTTATTTAAGTTGTATCGAGCTACTTAGGGGTGCTATCAGTAGACCTGGAGAGGTTTATTTCTATTGTGCTCCTACTTATAGGATGGCAAAAGATATTGCGTGGAAGGAATTGAAGAGGTTGACTCCTAAGACGTGGATTGAGAGTAAGAATGAGACAGATTTAAGGTTGGATTTGATAAATGGATCGAGTATTGAGTTGAAGGGAACAGAAAATGCGATGGCATTAAGGGGTAGAAGTTTAGCTGGTGTTGTATTAGATGAAGCAGCGTTTATGGAACGAGATGTGTGGGCTGAAGTTATTAGACCAGCATTAGCAGATAAACAGGGTTGGGCTTTGTTTATCAGTACTCCTGATGGCACTGCAAGTTGGTTTTATGATATGTGGTGCTTTTGTGGCGAACAGGAATGGGATGATTGGCAGAGATGGAGCTTTACAACGATAGAAGGGGGTAATGTCAAGAAAGAGGAAGTAGAGGCAGCTAAGAGTCAATTAGATCCACGTACGTTTAGACAGGAATTTGAAGCTAGTTTTGAAAATCTTACTGGTTTGGTTGCTGTTAGCTTTGCTGATGACAATATTGATAAGGAAGTAGCTGATTTACATATGCTGCCACTGTTGTTGGGGCTAGACTTTAACGTCGACCCTATGGCTGGAATCTGTGCTGTAAAGCATAATAATACACTATATGTTTTTGATGAGATCATGCTGACAGGAGGTGCTACCACTTGGGATTTTACGGAGGAAGTTGTAAGAAGGTATGGGGTGGATCGAAGAATTATTGCCTGTCCTGACCCTACTGGTAGTGCAAGAAAAACAAGTGGAGTGGGAGTAACGGATCATAATATTCTCAGACGTAGTGGTTTTACTGTTATGAGTCCTAAAAGTCCTTGGAAGATAAGAGATAAGATTACTGCTGTAAATACTGCTTTATTAGATGCAAATGGAGAAAGAAGGACATTAATTCATCCTAGATGTAAAGAATTGATAAAAGCACTTAGAACTCTTACATATGCACCGAATACTGGACTTCCAAATAAAAATCTAGGAGTTGATCATGCTTTTGATGCTTTTGGTTATCTTTGTTTACAGCAATTTAATTTAGTAAAACCAGAGACATTAGGTCAGACTGCGTTTAGAATATATTAAGAACTACCTAATTCTTATCATGTACCATTCTACGACTAAGAAAAAGAAGAAGAAAAAGAAGGGAGGTAAAAAACGTGGTCAATGTTCCTGCGGATAAAGAACTCTATGAAAGAGTAAAACAAGCTGCAAAGCGTAAGTTTAAGGTATATCCTTCTGCTTATGCTAATGCTTGGCTCGTTCAAGAATATAAAAAACGTGGTGGAAAGTATAAAGTATTAAAGAAGAAACCTACAACAAAGAAGAAAAGTGCCACAAAAAAGAAAAAGTAGTACAAATCCTAGAGCTAAAGGTGGTTTAACACGTTGGTTTAAGGAAAATTGGGTTGATGTGAAGACAGGAAAGCCTTGTGGTCGTTCAAAAGGAGAAAAAAGAGGATATCCAGCTTGTAGACCTAGTAAACGTGTATCAAGTAAGACACCTAAGACAGTCGGTGAGATGACCGCAGCAGAAAAAGCTAGATTTAAACGTGAAAAAACTAGTAGTAAAAAAATAAATTATCAACATAGACGTAAAAAGAAGAAGAAATAAGTGTAAAATCTTAAGGAAAGCGGTAACATGGAGTTATCTAGGAAAAATCATGCCAAAAGGTTCTTATTCTTCAAAACAGAGAAAACTGGCTGCTGTTGCACCTCCTAGAGATAAGATCACTTCTGCTGATCTAAAAAAATTACGTTCAAAGAAGAAGAAAAAGAAGAAAAAATGAAATTAACTACTCGTCAAAAAAATTTATTAGATAAACATTCTGAACATCATAGTGATAAGCATATGGAGTTTATGAAGAGAAGAATGAGAGCAGGGGATTCATTTACTGTCGCTCATAAAAAAGCACAAGCAAAGGTAGGTAAATAATGAGAAAAAAACGTAAATCTGTAAGTTTATCTGTTGGTAGAGGAGAGAAATCAAAAAAAGGTGGCTTGACGGCAAAAGGTAGAGCAAAATATAACAGAGCAACAGGATCTAATTTAAAAGCACCTGTTACTGAAAAGAATCCAACAGGAAAACGTGCAGCAAGAAGAAAATCTTTTTGTGCAAGAATGTCTGGCATGCCTGGGCCTTTAAAAGATAAAAAAGGCAGACCTACAAGAAAAGCGTTAGCCTTAAAACGATGGAGGTGTTGACATGACTTACGCAGTACCAGGCAGAATACAAACAAGTATTACAGCTAGTTCTTATTTAGGTGGGAGTGATAGTCCTTTTACTAGAACTAGAGCAGTTATAGATATGATAAAAGGTTGGGAAATAATGAAGGCGGTTACAGAAGGAACAGAGTATCTTAGAGAAAATTCAGAAGCATTTTTACCATTAGAACCAAGAGAAGATTATGATGCTTATCTTGCAAGAGTAAATAGGTCAGTATTTAGTCCTTTTACGCAAAGATTAATTAGAGCAGCTACAGGTCTTGTATTAAGAAAACCAATAACATTGATAGGTGATCCTTATTGGACTGAAATGTTCAAAATGGATGTTGATGGTTGTGGTTCTGATTTAGACGAATATGCAAGAAGATTATTAATGTGTTCTCTTACTTATGGTCAAAGTCATATTCTTGTAGATTATCCAGCACCATCAGGAGCAAGAAGTTTAGCTGAAGAAAGAGCACAAGATCGTAGACCTTACTGGATTGAGATAGATCCTAATAATATTTATGGTTGGAGATTAGATAGAGAATCAAATTATGGAAACTTAGTGCAAGTTAGGATTGCAGAAAAAGCTGTATTACCTGATGGTGAGTTTGGTGAAAAAATTTATGATCAGATGAGAGTTATTGAACCAGGTCGTTATCGTGTATTTAGAAAGAAAGAAACTGTTGAAGATTTATATGAAGATGATGGTGGAGGATATGCAGGAGATATGTCTAGTCCTGCTGGTGCAAAAGATTATGAGTTGGCAGAGTCGGGTAGTTTTTCTCTTGGTGAAATACCATTAGTTACTATTTATTCTGGAAAAGTTGAAAATTTAGTAAGTAAACCACCTTTACTTGATATTGCATATTTAAATCTTGCACATTTTCAGAGACAAGCTGATTTGATTCATAGTTTGCACGTTGCATCTCAACCAATGCTTGTAATGGAAGGTTATGACGATCAAACTAAAGATTTAGCTATCTCTGTTAATTATGCGATGGCTACTCAACCAGGAAATAAAGTTTATTATGTTGAACCAGCTTCTAGTGCTTTTGATGCTCAATCTGCTGAAATTAAAGAGTTGCAGATGCAAATGGCTACTCTTGGTATCAGCACATTATCCCAACAAAAATTTGTTGCCGAAAGTGCTGACGCAAGAAGGTTAGATCGTGTTGATACTAATTCAATGCTTGCAATGGTTTCTATGGAGTTGGAACAAAAATTACAGAAAGCATTTAATTTATCTGCTCAGTATGTAGGAATTGAACCACCAGAAGTAAAGATTAGTAGAGATTTTGATATTGAAAGATTAATTGGACAGGATATTACAGCATTAACGTCTCTCTTTGATCAACAGGTAATAGATAGGGAAGAATTTAGAGACATTTTGGTACAGGGAGAAGTACTACCTTCAGCTAATGAAGCCAAATCTGAATAGTTTGGTAAACTAAAGAGCAAGTACATATTTAATTATGGGTAAACACTTAGATTACGTTCAACAATCAGACGGAACGTATAAGTGGGAACTAGCAGAAATTCCTGCTGTTAAATCCACTCCTGTTGAGACACCAAAACCAGAAGCTAAAAAAAAGCCTTCTAAGAAAAAATCCACTAACATCCTATCTGAATAATTCATGGCAATCGAAGAAAAAGTAGTTCAGTCTGAGTCTGTGACTCCTTCTGATCAGTCCGTGACTGAAACTCCTTCACAACCACAAGCACCAAATCTTGATTCTGTAAAAGCAGAATATGAAGCAAAATTAGCTGCTGCTCGTAAAGAAGCAGTAGAAGCAGAAGAAAAGTTTAAAGGTGCAAAGTCTAAATTAGACGAAGTTTACAAGAAAAAAGAAGCAGAACGTACTAAAGAACTTGAAGATCAAGGGCAATGGAAGACCCTTTGGGAGGAAGCTAATAAAACTAATCAGGAAATGCAACAAGAGAATATGTCTCTGAAGCAAAGTTTAGAAGATATGAAAACTTCTAATGAAATGGCATCTACAAAAACTACAGCACTTGCAGCTATTAGTAATCAGGGTGCTATAAATGCAGAGCAAATGCTTTCTTTGATACAAAACAAGTTACAACGAAATACCGAAGGCAAAGTAGTCGTTCTTAATGGCGGTGTCGAGCAAGACTTAAACACTTATCTTTCTATACTAAAAAATCCTGGTAGTGGATACGAACACCATTTCAAACCAAGCAGTGCTGCTGGTATGGGTGCAAAGCCTAGTCCTGTATCAAATGTATCAGGTGGAGTAGTTAATCCTTGGAAGACTGGCAATTTGACGCAACAGATTATAATGGAGAATGAGAACCCCGACCTCGCAGCCGTGCTGAAGAGGGAGGCTCAATAAAAATAGTTAGTTTCCGTGAAACTAATGCCCTTATCTGTGATTAGGGTATCGCAAAAAGTTTAAAGGTAAATCTGAATGGCTGCTCCGTTTCAGAATTACTCTGGCGGTGTCCTATTAGCGGATGTCGTTAAGAGAAATAATTTTAGTACTTACGTTTCCGAAGCTATCAAGGAGCGTAGTGCTTTTATCAAGTCTGGTGCTGTTACTCGTAACGCACTTCTTGATGCAACAGAAGGTGGAACAAGAATCCAAGTTCCAGAGTTCAACCCAATCGCTCCAACAGAAGAAATTCTAACTGGTGCTGCAAACTGGGGAACATCTACTGCTGGTTACTTAACACCACAGAAGATTGGTACAGGAACACAGGTTGCAACAATCTGCCACAGAGCATTTGCTTATGCTGTAGATGACGTTGCTATCTTGGCTGCTGGTGAAGATCCAATGGGTCACATCAGAAATCAACTTGCAGATGCAATCAACAAACTAAACAACGCTAGATTGTTCTCACATTTAGCTGGTTTATTTGGAACTGCATTAGCAGCAAACAAACTAGACTTAGCAAAAGCTGGTGCTAGTGCTACTGAAGCAAACTTCTTAACAGCTTCTTCAATCGCAAAAGCAAGAAACTTGCTTGGAGAAAGAGGAGAGGATCTCGATATTCTTATCGTTCATCCAACAGTTGCTTACTACCTATATCAGGTTGGTATGTTAACTTTCTCTACTTCTGCATTATCAACTGGAACTGGCATCCAATGGGGTGGCGGTGGTGTTGGAATCAGCGATAGAGCCGTTGGCGAATTTGCTGGTTGTACAGTTGTTGTTGACTCCGCAGTTAACACAGTTGCACCATCTAGTTCAAGTGGTCATCAAGTTGAGTTCTTCTGCTACTTAACAACAGCAGGAACAATTCTTGAAGGTAATCAGCAAGCACTAAGAATCGAAGCTGAGAGAAACATTCTTTCTAAGCAAGATGTTATGTCTGTTGACTATCACAGTGCTTATCACGTTATGGGTACTAAGTGGAATGTTGCTGATGACAACCCAACTAATGCAAACTTAGCAACAGCTAACAAGTGGGCGCTTACATATGATGCTGACTTGATTCCATTAGTTCAGTTAACAGTTAACTCACCTCTTGATACATCAACTTATTAATCGTAAAATTAATTTGGTGGTCAATAAACCTCATCAATTATTGGTGGGGTTTTTTCTTTACGCTACAATAAAACTAAATTACTTTTTGAAATCGTGGCAGCTAGTATAACAGCAACATTATCAAGTGCTACTGCAAATAGCTATGTCACCTTGGCAGAAGCTAATAGTTACTTTGAAACCGTTCCAGATTCAACAACTTGGGATAATAAAACTAATGATCAAAAGATTAGAGCTTTAATAGCAGCCACAAGATGGATTGATAGCTTTGTGTTTTTTGGAGATAGATGTGATCAGAATCAGGCATTAAAATTTCCTAGAAATAATTATCAAGTAGATGATGTAGAACTGGCTTGCACAACAATTCCAAATAATATTAAATATGCACAGTATGAATTAGCTAGAGCTTTGGCTAATGATACAGATGCTATTACAGGTACTACTGGAAAGGAGGGAAATATTTCTGAAGCAAAGTTAGGGGATTTGGCAGTTAAATTTAGTACTTCTAGCCAAGGCACTGGTTCTATTAATAATATTTTAGATGTTTACCCTTGGTTACAAAGTTATCTTGGAAGCTATATGATTGGTGGAGCAGGATCTTTCCAAATGAGGGTAGTACGAGGATAATATGTCGTTCATAGACAATACATTTAAAAGTTTGCCAGAACAACTATTAGGAAGTTTTGGTATTGATGTTACCTATATTAAAACTGCTACATCTCAGACATACAATACAACTACAGGAGAAGTAAGTGGATCTGATACTAATGTTTCAATAAAAGCCTTGATAAGTAATGTTTCTGGATCAACTTATGAAGGAACAAGTCAGACAAATGATTTAAAGATTATTTTTGGTAATAAAGAGCTAGGAACATATTATCCGAAAGTGAAAGATAGAATTCAATATGCTGAAGATGGAGTAAATAAAGTTGCAAGAATTATTAGTATTAATACATCTAGGGGAGATAATCCTATACTTCATACAGTTATTGCGAGGCCACAATAATGGCAAAACCAAAAAATGGATTACCAATATTTCTTAAAGAACTTGATCGTTGGGCTGCGAGTGTAGCTTTTACAGGGCCAATAAATGCAGCACAGAAAACTGTAGATGAATTACAACAAGCAGGACCGATTTGGACAGGTGAATATGCAAATTCTTGGGTAATAAAAGGTGCTGGTAAAACTGCATCTGGAACTAAAAAGCCTGGGCCACCACAACAGATAAAATTACCAAAACCATCAGGGCAAGATATTACAAGGGCAGTTTTAGGAAAAAAACAAATTGTTTATAATCTTACTAATGTGGCAAAACATAGAGCATATGCAGAAGATGAAAAAGTAGGAAGATTTAGAAGATTCACACCTACACCATTGGCTCAAGGTGGTAAATGGGTTCAAACAGGTTCTGGAAGAAAAGAAGGTGAATTATTAAGACCTAATATTGGTGGAGGCAGTGAAAAAAGTGTTTCAAGTCGAACAGCAGATCCTGATTGGTTAACAACTTTTAAAAAAGGAGGTCAATTAAATAAAATTATTAAAATTGAAATAAATAAAGCTATACAACAGGTAAAAAAACAATCTAAAGGTTTTAAATGAACTATCAAGGAATCAGATCAAAATTTGAAGCACCTATCAAGACAGCTTATGCAGCGTTATCTCCTGCTGTACCTGTATTTTTTGATAACTTCGGTGATGTAACATCGGATGCTGACAGCGAATTTGTTTATGTAAATGTTCAATTCGGATTAACAACTGAAGTCGGATTAACTTCTTCACTAGATAATGTAAGAGGAATTATTACTGTTAGAGCTTTTGCAGAAAAGGATAAAGGGCCAGCTAGAAGTCAAACTTTAATTAATACAGCCTTTACAGCTATTGAAACAATAAATAATACTGGACAACCTACAAGTGGTATTCATGTAAGAACTGGAGAGGTAACTGGGCCTACTTTTGCAGATGATAGACCTTTCTTTGTATCAACAATCGAAACAAATTTTCAAGCTACAGTAATTTCTTGAATCTTTGTTGTAATTCACGCTATCCTATAGACATATCGGGTAGTACCCGTATGTTCAAACCTTAGAATTATTAATCATGGCTACAGTTCTATCGGGTACTTCGGGAGCGTTATATTATTCTCCTGCTGGTACAAGCGTAACAACTCTTACAGCATCAGCTTTTCCTTCATCAGGGGCAAACATTAATGTTGGATCTCAGTTAGGTTACAGAGTAAATGACACAGTAACACTTGCATATCCAGCAGGATCTACAATAACTAACTGCATTGCAGCAGGAGATCATTTTGTAAAAACTTATGATGCTTCTACTGGTGTTATGACTCTTTCTGCAACAGCAGGAGGAGCAGCTTTGACAGCTTCAGCATCTCCTACTTTTGTAGCTGGTACATTTGCAAGCATTACATTTACAGCACCATTAGTTGTTGGATCTGTAAGAGAATGGAGTTTTGAGATAACCAGAGCAGAGATTGACGTAACAAGTATTGGTCAAACTGTTACTCAAACCGCACCATTTAGAACTTTTATCTCAGGTTTCGCTGATGGTAGTGGTTCTGCCAGTGTTTACTCCACAGATGATGACACACTTCTATCCAGCAGAATGGTTGAAGACGTTATCCAACGTCAGCAGGCTGGTGCAAAGGTAAGATTGTATATTGATCGTCAGATGAGTGGTGCTAACGTAGATCAAAACGCAAGTAGATCAATCTTGGCAGATATTATTCTTACTTCTGCAAGTTTCAATGTCAACCCAGATGATGGACAGGTTGTAGAAATAGCCTTCAGACCTAGTGCAGCTCCTACATTCGATCTATCTAAGACTGCTTAAATTAGCATAACTTAACGAACCTCAGTTTATCTGGGGTTTTTTTATGCTTTGCATTAGAATAATAGTATACTATTTTATTTTTATGGTAAGTAATTTATCTGCACTAGATAGGCTTAGAAAAGCTGCAAATCTTGAACCAAAAAAGAAAGAAGTTGAATTATCTGACGGTTCTATTTTTGAAATGTATGTAAGTCCATTAACAATGGCAGAAAGAGAAAGAGCACAAAAACAGGCTAGAAGTGATGATGCTAATGCTTTTGCTTTGCAATTATTACTTTCTAAGGCACAAGATGAAAATGGCAGAAAACTTTTTAATGCAGGGGAGATTGATGTATTAAAAAACGAAGTAAAAGATAGTGATTTACAAAGTTTGATGCTTGCTGTTATTAATTCAGACGAGGAAGTACCTGACCCAAAGAATTAGCTGACCAACTGAAGAAGGATAATCTTATGATGTTGCAGTTTGGTGTGGCGAAAGAATTAGGAAAAAGTCTTGTGGAAGTTAGAAACATGACTATGGAAGAACTTGTAGGTTGGAGTGCTTATTTTTTGATAATCAATGAAGAACAAGAAAAAGCATTTGAAAAAGCAAAACGTAGGAGATAAGCTAGAATAAAGTAACCTTTTATTGTTTAGTCGTGGCAACTAAAGCAGATATTGAAATTGCCGTAAGAGGTATACAAAAATTAAAAGAAGCAAGAGCGGAAATAAATCAGTTAAATAAAGCAATAAATGACTCTAATAAAGACATTGTAAAAGCAGCAAAAGAAAAAAAAGTTGTAGATAAAGCTAATAAAACAAATGTCGGTGCTGCAAGTCAAGTTAGAAGTATAAATACATTAAATAAAAATCTCGCACAAGCAACTAGAAATTTTAATCGAGTTGCATTAGGTACAGAAGATGCAGCAAAGGCAGCAATTCAATTAAAAAAAGCTGAAGATGAATTAAATAAAGCACTTGCAGAACAAAATAAATTAATGGGTAAAAATAATCAGTTAAGTGGCAGTGCATTACAAAAGAAAACCGATATTGCTAGAGGTAAATTTGCAGGTTCAGGCCCTGGAGTATTTGGCCCACAACCTAGACCATCTTTTGCTCAAAGCATTGGCATTAAAAGAGGGTTTGATACACAAAGTGCATTAATAAGTGGTGCTTTTCCTTTGTTATTTGGTCAAGGGCCAATAGCATCATTAGCTGGTGGTCTTGGTGGTGGTGTTGGTGGAATGTTTGGCGGTATGGGTGGGTTTGCAGGAGGTATTGCAGCCACAGCAGCAGTCCAATCAATTCAAAATGCTGTAAATGGTGTAGCAAAATTAGGTCAAGCTTTTAATAAGCTAAATCCTGATATAGAAGGTTTAGTAGGTGCGTTAGGTATTGCAGGAACAGAAGAAGAAAGAAGAATACGTTTGATAGAACAAGCAGGAGGAAAGCAAGCTGCTTTAAATGCAGTTACTCAACGAA
>VTLG01001938.1_pt1 | contig 15974 bp, 25 predicted proteins | sample 4694571 | NCBI WGS metagenome assembly VTLG01 (sample SAMN12604809, study PRJNA352737) | marine metagenome | biome: ENVO:00000447; feature: ENVO:00000209|ENVO:00000569|ENVO:01000036; material: ENVO:00002151; isolation source: viral sequences binned using virsorter ...
TCTGTCACAATTCGATTTCCCATTCTTATCTTATAAATTTGCTGGCTCATATGTTTTTCAATACCTTGAAAATTTGCTTTTAAAAAATTAAATGCCTGTTGAGGTGAATTAACAGCAGCTTCAAAATAAGAACGACCTAAAAATTTTCTTAAGTTACCATAAACTACAATCTTTCTAAGTTTTTTATTCATACTGACCTCTCTAATTTAGGTTCTACCCAATTTATTGGATTAGTACAACTCCATTTATCATATTCAACACTATATATAAAATACGGAAACCCAATATGTTCACATGATTTTTTATCAACTTCTGAAGCAGTAGCTGGGCCTGTTGGATGACTATGAACAACTCCAATTATTTCTCCGATATCTTCACAATCTGCCCAATCATCTGGATCAAGAACAAAAAAACTATCACTACTTTTAGCTAAATTTTTACAAGGCCAAAATGTTTCTTTTTCTTTAATGATTGCAACTAGACCACAAGCTTCGTCAGGTAATTTTTGTTTTGCAAATTTCTTAAAAGATTTTTTCCAATCCATAATTAAAAATTAACAAATTTACCAACACTAGGAAAGTCATCTTGTGTTACTAATTTTTTAGGAGCAAACACACCTTGCAAATCAAAAGAACTTACCATTTCAAATTGTACAATATTTCTATTTTCAACAATTTTTTTATCAATAAAATATATTTCTTTTGGCATTTCTGCTGTTGGGTCAACTGAGCCAACTTTGTATGGATTGATGTTTGATGGAAAGTTTATTTCATCAAGAAATCTTGATAAAGTTTTTCGTCTAATTAATTTTGCACCTTGTAAATCAGAAAAAGGTGTAATTTTATTATTTGAAAGAAGTAAAGATGTTATAGTGCCTAATAAATTAGAAAAAGTTATTGTAGGTCTTGGTAATGTTCCTTTGCCAGAATATTTAAAACCTGTTGCACTACAAGGCATCCTTTGATAAGTGTTTGATTGCCAAATAATATCGCCACTATTCTTCATATTATTGCCACTGTGAAATAGATAAATAGTAGGCACAGTTATATCTGAATTTACGACAAAAGAAACATTACTTTGACTGATTGTTGCTGAAACAGTAGCAGTCACTGTAAATGAATTTGTTGAAACAGTTTGTATTGTATAGATGCCATCTATAGCTGTACCAGATGTAAAATTTAAACTTAAAATCAAGCCAACAGAAAACCCATGATTATTTAGATTAATAGTGATTTGTGTTCCGCTTTGTGTATAAGTTGCAGTTTTGTTAGATTTAACAAAATGAACATCTTTTTTTAATTCAAGAGAAAAAAATTCAATTATTGATTTATTTGTAAGTTCTTGTAGTTCAGATGTTGGGATTGCCATTATGGTTCAAATACCTCTCTAAAAGAACAATTAATAATAGCTCTATTATTAAAATTTATTGTTTTAGTCCAAGAGTCACAAACATATTGACCAGCACCTGATAAAGAAAAAGTTACATTAGTAGCACTTGTTACTAAGGCACTATCAGCAGAAGTAGAAGCAATGGTAAAAGTATTTTGATTAGCAGAAGAATTTACAACATAAGATCCATCTGTTGGGCCAGAACTAAAGTCAAAAAGTATAACATCACCTATTGCAACACCATGATTAGCAGAAGTGATAGTAACAATAGTTCCAGCCCCACCACTACCATTTGATTGAACAAACGTGCCTGCTTTAGAAGTAAAACCTTCTGCTGGTGGAGTAAATGTAAAACTATCTTGATCTGCAACTCTACTTCTTAAAAATGCCTCTATGACGTCTGATTCTGTTTCAGTGACGTTAAAAGTAAGATCATATACTTTAGGATCTTGACTTAGTGGCAGACCATATAAAGCCCTAAACTCATATCCATCGCCTAGTTGTGTAACTCTTACTTTAGGATTACTTTTTTTTCTCACCCCATAGGTGGGATTTATTGAAGGAAATGTAGCCATTATCTATTTAACAACCCCCCTGCTCTTTGTTCATTAATAAGCGTTTGTTGCACTATACCACCAATTAATTGTCCAAGCTGATCTGCTCCAGAACCATCACCTTGAACAGAAGTACCAGAAGCATCTACGTTTACTGTAATCATATTATTTGTTGTACTACCACCACCTATATTGCTGTTAGGAATTATTGTGCCAGCAACTTTTGGAACAAATAATTCTGGCCCTCTTTCGCCTACAATTGAAATTTTATTTACGGGTGGTTGACCACCATTTGCAAACAATCCTCCAAGCAATCCACCAAGAAATCCTCCAAGCCCTTTTTTCTCTCCACCGCTTGCACCCGCACCAAAAGCCTCTCCAAAACCACCAATAAGCTTTTCTATCTGTGATTCTATAATTTTGTCTCTGATGCGGTTTAAAACATTTACCATAGCCTCACCAAAAGACTGAGCACCAGTTATAGCGTCTTTAAGATTGCTCTTAATACTGTTTTCAATTTCTTCGCCTATCTCAGTCATTTTTTGTTTAAGTTTTTCTGCCGCTTCTTGATTTTTTTTATCAATTTCCTCTTGTTCTTTTTTCTTTTTATTTTGTTTTTCTATTTCTGCTGTTATTTTTCTTTCTTCATCTAATTTCTCTTTTATAGGCTCAATTGCAGCTTTGTTAATTTCTAGTTGTCTTTCTAATGCTGCTATTGCTCTTTTATTATTGTTGTCTTGTGCTATAGCTAATCTTTTTAAAAGCTTTTGTCTTTCAATAAATAATCTATTAAATTCACTTTTCAAAAGTTGTTCATCACCTTCCTTTAGTGCTTTGTTGAAATTATCTTGCTCTCTTTTTGCTTTTATTAATGCAGTGGTAAATCCACCAATAAGACTTGCTACTGCAACAAAAGGCAATGCGTTTAGTGCAACCGTAGCAACACCCCCAGCGGCCGCTAGTTTAATTAAAGCAGCAGTGACCAAAGGCAAAGCAACTGCCACGCCTTTAGCTGCGGTAGCGATTGCAGCAAATATTAAAGCAGTTTGTCCTATTGGTGAATTGACAAGCTCAGTTGTTTTTATCACTAATTGTGTTAAAAGTTTGGTGACATCTTCAACTACTGGTCTAAGTTGATCTCCAAAGGCTCTTGATAGATCCTCTGTGGCATTACTAAAGTTTTTAAAGACTTGAGTTGGATCATTTGCAAGTAACTGCTGTAAAAAGCCACTGCCTTCATTTCCAACTTTTCCTAAAGCTCTTAAAACAACTTCACTTGTCAGTTCTCCCTCAGCAGCTAATTTTTTAAGCTCTCCAATTGTTACACCAAGTTCAGCAGCGATGGGGGCAAGAACTGTTGGAACTTGTTCAGATATACTTCTAAATTCATCTCCAGCCAGCCTTCCTGAGCCAAGAGCCTGAGCTAATTGCCTAAATGCGTTTGATGATTCTATTGCCGATGCACCAGCCAACTTTGCAGCCGTATTAAAACCAAAAAATACAGTTCTTATTTCTTCAACGCTTGATCCAAGTGGAGCTAATCTTGCTGTTATATCTGTTATACCTTCCAAAGCTTCAGTTGCACTCAATCCAAAAGCTTTTTGAGCATCTGTGGCAATCTTTAATGACTTACCAAAACTACCACTTTCTTTTGTAAGCAATCCTAGTCTAACCCTTAGCCTTTCAAAATTTGCTGATGTATTAACCGCTTGCCTACCAATTAAAACTACGCCAGTCGCAGCAATTGCATTCCTTAAACCATTAAATGAATTTTGTAATCTGTTTGTTCTATTTTGAACACCTTCTAATGATCTTATTGCACCAGTAGCATCAACGCTAAGTTTTACATTTGCTTGTGCCACAAATTTAAAAAAGTCTTTTCTTTATATTACCTTGAATTGCGTTTTTGTCGTTGTAACGCCTTTTTTTCTTCTTCAGATTTAATTTCATAATATCCAGCCCAATAGATAAGCTCTGCATGAGTCATACCCATTCTGAGTTCTTGCACTGTCTTACCAAGTTCTGTTGCTAGGAAAAACTCAAATCTTAACCAGCTATCCCCAACTATTCTTTTTTTGCTGTATCAATATCTAATTCTATTTCATTTAAAAATAACTCGAGCTCATTTAATACCTTTTCTGGAAGCTGTCTTTGCAATATAGGAGCATCTGACATATCAAAAGCAGGTGATCCATCTTCTTTTTCTGCCATTTGGCAAAGAAGTTGAGTTGAAATGACTAAAGCATCAGCATTTGGGCCAGCTAATTGTTGTGCCTTAACTCTTGCGTATCTTGTTATGGGCTTGAAATAAAGAGATAGTTTTATTTCTCCTTTAGAATTTTTTACATCAAATTTTCTCCTTGTGACCATTTCATCTTGAAACGCCTCAAGAAGTACATCTGCGGTTCTTTGTGTCGCCATAAATTATTTAAATCTCTGAGGTAATTGTGCCAGATGGCTTGAATGTAATGTTAATAGTACTTACATCACCTATAGCTGAACCCTGCTCAAAGTTTGTTATAAGGCCGCTGAAGCTAATTTTTTTAGTTCCGCTTGCACTATCAGGAAAAAGCTCAAATGATGCTGTTGCGGTGTCGCCTGTAGTCAAGATGCCGTCCATAAATGTTGCAGTCTCACCAGAGGCAGCGTTGTCATATTGAAGAACAGCAGATCCCTCACCTTCAATAAGTCCACCAACAAAAGACTTAAAAGTGTCACCTTGAACGGTTGTTTCTTGAGTATCTTTAGTTATAGACATTGACCATTCTCTAGTCCCTAAAACTGGATTAACTGAAGAGCCGCCATCATCAAATTTGACTTGCCCAACATCACCTTTTACAGCAGCCATAATAATAAAAAGAAATATTTATAATTATATTAACCTTTTTTCAGTTTTTTTACAGCTTTTGATTTTGCTTTTTGTTTTTCCATATAACGTCTGCATTTAGGATCCCAATACTTTGGATCTCTTCTTCCTTTTACAGCTTCAATAACATCAAGCATTTCTTCAGTGATTTCAATCATGGAATAAGTGATTCATATAATTCAAATGTTATTCTAACCTGAGTTTGAAATTTGCCTTCAGGACTTGATTGAAATATCTCAGGCCCTACTGGTGGATCAAATCGCACATCAGAAACTGTAATCCTGTTAAATAAATTTCTTAATCTTTTAGCAATATCAAAATTTACACTTGCTCCGACCCCCTGTTTTGTATATATATTTAAAATAATAAGACCCACAACAAGATTTGTGGCGGTAGTAGCTGAATTAGGTGCTTGTTGTGTAAGGTATTGACTTGCTCCAAAGCTAGTAATACATTGAATATACTGATCTACATTAGAGGCATCAAAAGGTACATTATTAAAAACTAATGGTATAAAAGGGCCACTAGTAAACTCTTCAGTCAATCTTTCTTCAATAGTTGCCCTGACTGTGTTTAAATCTGTAGCTGCCATCAAATTCTCCTTTTAATTCTTTCATATTCTCTTCTAGCATATTCTTCAAGTTCCTTTCCAATAATCTCAGGAAATCCAGCAACGGTGTTTTGTCTGGTTCTATAGACTCCACCCCATGAGGGAGGAAGGTTTGAACCAAAACAAACAGGCTCCGCATAAGCAACGTTATTAATAATTGTCCCAGAGTATTTTTTAATATTTGTTTGCCAACCACTTCTTAATCTACCTGTGTCAACAGGAGTCTCAATTTTTACTCTTGCTGTCCATTTTAAAGTTGTAGCTGCAACTAAATCCTGTATTGCTTCTTTCATCACATCATCTATTTGATCAAGCCGAATTTGTCTGGCCATAATCACCTCAAAAAAATATCAAAGCTTATTGCTGTATTATCTTGTTCATTTGTATTGATTTGAACTACCTTATATTCTGTTCCGCTTATAACTACACGATCAAATGTTGTAGGAGTAAAAGTTATATCACCAGCAGATATAGTAAGTCGTTTGTCTTGACTAGAAACTAGATCAGTCACCTCAGACCTCGTTACATTACTCACAACACCTTTTATGTTGACATCTGTTTTAACTTCACTCATCGAGCCAGTAGTGGGATTATATATTCCAGTCGTCACTCTTCTATAAGTTATAGACCCACCAGTAGCCTTGATTGCTGCTGACGCTGCTTTCTTAAGTGCTGATGCAATACTCATAAGTAATATGCTATGACTTGACCACTAGCAAGAGTAATACTTGTGATAACACCACAAACTTCTGTTGAGGCTTTCATTGTAATGCCATTGATTGTTGAAGAACCGTTTTCAGTTATATTCTCAGCAACAAAAGTAGCACTGGCATCTGCAAGGCAATGAACCTTTCCAAATCTGCCAGTATGGGCATTGGTATCTGTGATAATGATTGCTGCTGGATAGTCGTATGGCATTTTAAGACCTCTTGATTGATAGATTAGCACTTCCCCCTATTCTAAGACCTTTTAAATAGTGGTCAACGATAGGTGGTATGCGGTCAACTCCTACTCTTCCATAAAAATTAGGAGTTACGTTAATATTTCCTATACTCATAGCTGCAAAATCCTCCAAACCACTTAAGCCGATACCATTTTTGTTGTTATTAAGATAAACAGCAAGTTCGATTTGTGCATCCTTCACCTCTGGAGGGATCTCTGTGTCTGTGTAGTAGTCTGCAAGAATCCTATTAGGGAAAGATAAACCGTAAAGATCTGTGTATTGGTCAGGGACACGAACACCGCTGCGTGGCCACTGCCTTGCTTGTGTGTCAGATGCTTTTGCTCCTAAAAATTCTTCACGATCAATTCGTCTAGTGCTAGAAAATAATGCACGATTTTTTTCATCATCAGTGCTGTTTCCCCATGCAACTACATCATCAGACTGAGTTAGCCCTTCTACAAAAGAATTAGCCTCAGTCAATGTGACATAACTATTAGCTGTCGCACTACCGACTGTCGCTACTATTGTGATCGCCATTTACAGATACCTTTTGAGACTTGCGTTTTGGTTTTGGCTTTGAGGTGGAAACTGAAGCCGCCTTTTGAGCAGCTTCGTTTTGTTCCCTCATTCGCCTAAAAGCGAACATTCCCATTAACTTGAAGCACCCTTGAGAGCAACAAAGTTAATTACAATCGCTTCACTTAATGAGCCAGATGATACGTTTGCAACAGTCACTTTAAAAGATCCTGATGCCATTGTATTGGCGTTCACTAAATAAGAACCAGCTGTACCAGCAGATCCATGACAAGCAACAACTACATCTGTAGCTGCAATCTTGCTGTTTGTAACTGTGAAAGTTACTTCAGCCGCTGCCGCTAAAGCTGCGTTATTCATTGTGATTTGACCTGACTCTGTATTTAGAGTTACACCTGTTGATTTGTTGGTGGCCTGAGTTACAGTGCCGCCTGTTGTTGGGCCAATTAAAGACCCAGCAGTTACATCAAATAAAGATGGCATAATTAGTTACCTCTAGTCGTTATTAGAAACAACGGTAGCTCTTACGATACCGATATTCTTTGTTTCATAGACTTTCGACCAAGAGCCTACAGTTTCAAGAACTGATCTGTTTGGGTTAACAGTTGTCACTGCATACTTCAATCCGACTGGATGATAAATGTAGTGGAGATCAACTGCCATTGCTTCCTCTAGTGCAAGGATATCTCTGTCAGTTTGTGTTCTTATTGGAGCTTGCTCACCAGTAACAACAGCACCAGCAGTAAACATGAATACTGAGTACTCAGTGGAACTTCCGCTTCCAGTAGTAGGGATATCATCAGAAACGATTACATTCAGCCCCATAAATTGAGGAACTGTTGGACTGCCAAATGCGTTCTGGATAGAACCACCTGACGCTGTAGCTCCGCCACCATTAACATCACCAGCAAGAACAAAGTCAACTGCTCTTCTTTCAACAAGGTCGTAATACACTTTGCTGTGCATTGCGATTGTTGTAAGCTTGCCGCCTTGATCGCCTAGTAATGACTGAGCTTTTGCAACGTGTCTAGGACTTAATGCTGTTGGTGTATCACCAGACTCAGAATCAATAGTTAGATCAAACAATGCTGAACTGCTTGAGTTTGCATTGATAGAACCAAAAGCACCAGTCAAGCAAGAATATAGATCCTTCTGTTTCTGGTTGTTTACGTATGCAGCCATTTTCTGAGCTATAGCAGCCATTGGATCTGTACTGCTACCAACTGCAAGACTAGCTAAATCTCTTGAACTGAAAGCACGACCTCTGTGTAGAACAGCAGCGATCTGATTATCAGCTTGGATTTTTGATGGAGTTAATGATGTTGAATCTGAAAGAACCTCAAAATCTCCTGTTAAGTTAGCTTTATAAAAAGGTATTTTTACAAAGTCGCCACCAGCGGTGGAAGATAGATTTAACTCTGCCAAAGGTTGCACAACCCCACTTTGTAGAAAGCTATCTGTCTGAGTAGTAGCCTCGATTAAGTAGGGTGTAAACACCTCTGGAATAATTAAATCACTGCGAACTGTCGCCATGAAATTAATTAGATATGTTTACTTCGAGGCACAACCTCTAACATGGCACAACCACGTTGTCTATATACTAACCTGTAACTGCGTTTTTGAGCATATTATATTTGTTAATGTCTGTTCTATATAACCTAGCTTGTTCTGTAAGGTTGAATGAATCAGGTGCGAATGGGTTTTTATCATTAGAAACAAACTCAGTCTGTACCTTTGTTGTCGTTGCTCCACCGCCTTGAGGTCTGGGATTTTTTTGCACCCATTGAGGCATTTGAGACATAGCCCATTCTTTGACAGGTGTTCTGTTATACCCATCAACAACAACAACTGTGCCATCTGCTTCCCTAGCAAGCTGTTCCTTGCTTATACGACTCAATACATATTGAGGGTCGTGTACAACATCAGCAAGTGCTGTTACTGCTGGAGCTTCAACTTCAAGTTGTCTTTTCTCAGCTAAAAGCTGTTCAATCTTTTGTTTTTGCTGTTGTTCAGCCTCTCTGTACTGAGCAGCTAGTTTTTCTGTAGCCTCCTCATATCTGCCTTTTGCTTCAAGCTCTTCCTGTTCTTTTTTCTGCTTGAAAGCAATCAAAGCATTTACATCTACATCTTGAGGTACAGCTTTTGCAGCTTCCTTAGCTTTCTTGTAATCATCTAATATTTCAGAATTAGATTTTCTTAGTCTTTCAACTTCTGCCTTCAATGCAGCCATTTCCGCTGAGTTATCAGGCTTGATTACTTCGTCTGCCATAAATAAAAAATTTACAATTATTCACAATACTAGCTCCACTTTGTCCTGTCTGCCCAGAAAGCTGCTGACATTTTACCTTTGGCAATATTTTTAGCGTGTCTAGCCTTAAAACTCTTGCGTTTTGCTTTATCTGCGGCTGATTCACCCTTTGTAGGTGGTTTATTCTTTGCTCCCTGCATACCAAACCTGATGAGTTTGACCTTATCGCCCTCTTTTGCTAGGACAACATGAGATTTTGTTGGGTGTGATGGAGTTCGCTTTGGTTTATTAAAACCAGACAATCCAAACCTTTTAAGTCTTGGGTCACTCATTTGCCCTTCCTCTTCATTGCCATATTGTGTGCTTCAGTAAATGAAACCCCTTCTCTCATCTTACGTTTCATATATTCCATGTGAGCCTTTGTGTGACCATGAGCTTTCTGGTGCTTTGCAAGTGTGTTCTTTTGTCTGGTCGTCAGTCTCACTTCTTCTTCCTCAACAAATCAGCATCTGCTTTTCTTGCTCCACCTTTTCCAGAGATAAAACTATTGACTCTGCCCATAGCCCATGCACCCATAGGAACATTTCTTGATCCACTAGACAAGTAAGCACCTTGCCCACGCCTGTAGACAGCGGCAAGTTGACGATAAGTGAATCTTGATTTTTCTGCCTTAGCTCTTAGACTTTTTTCTACGGCGGCGGACAGTGGTTTTCTTTTTGGAGCCATCTTGTTTTGTGCGTGATTTGGATACTGCTTTTATATCAATAAACTCTCCTCTTTTGTAAGCTTCCGCAGTGCGTTTGATTTCAGATGCCTTTGCACTCTTATTCTTGGCCCCGCTGAGATACTTCTTAGCAACGCCTGTTTTTTTATCTTTTGCAACTTTGCGAAATCTTCTCACTTTTTAGTTTTCTTTTTTGTTTTTTTTGGCTCTTCACCTTGCTTTGTGAATTGATAACCCATTACTTTTTACCTCCTTTCTTTTTCTTTTTCTTTGTGCCTTTTGGCTTCATTGACCCATAATGTGATGGCATGGCAATAAAAGTAGCTGACTTTATATTACTTCCTTTTACGCTTTTTAGCAGTAGATAGTGCTATGGCCTGTGCTTGTTTTAATGTGCGGCCTTCTTTCATGAGGAGCCTTATGTTGGCACTGATAGTTTTCTGTGACTTTCCTTTTTTAAGTGGCATAGTTTTTATGTATATAACCTTTCTAGCTGTTCCAGAGTTCTTTCGCTACCATCATTGCGAATCATTTTTCTCAAAGCCGTTTGGCCTGATCCTGTCTCTTTTGCTAATTTTTTAAATATTCTTACTTTACCTTCGTTACCTAATGTTTTTATTTGTAAATCTCTATCTTGATTTATAAGCCAGTTTCCGTATGTTGTTCCCTGCGGAACTCTGCCTGTAGCTGATGGTCTGGTATCAAGTTGTGTTGCTGGCGGCTTTTCAAGGTTAGGATATTTCTTTTGCAAACCATCAAAGTCCACAACAGGGACAGTAGTAGATCGACAATTGAAGTGTTGCGGTGGTGTTGGGCCATTATTGTAATCAAATATTTGTCCATCAAGTCGTTGACATATAGCACTTGTTCTAGAATCCAGCGTTGCAACATATTCATATTTAGGGGCAACCTTTTTATTTGCGGCATATACAGCCTGTGATGCTTGATTTGTTACCTGATTAACAGATGTTCTTACGATAGTCTGAATCTGATTATTAGCTAGTTTTGTAAGTTCTCCTCCAGCAAGTGCTAGTTGTTTGATAGACAAAGGACCAAAATCAGCAAAATCAAGCCTACCAATCAGTCTCCTAGTAATTTGATCTAATGTCTCACCAGCAAACACTCCTGACCTAACTGCTAAATCTAATCTTTCAACAGAGGATTCTGCTAAACCTCTAAATGCTTTGCTTACAGTTGTTCCATTTGGCAACCTAATTGCAGCCCCTTGAGTTGCAGTAAGGCTAAATTTACCAGCCCCAAACTTAACAAAATTATCTTCAGTAAATGCTTGACTTGTAAAGATATTTACTTTTGATGGATCAGTCATGATAACTGACTCTGCATACTTTGGACTTATGGCAACACTATTGATAGGAACATCACCAGATGCTGTTACCTTCCTAAGTTCTTTTTCAACAAAATCTTTTTGTAATACCGTTACACCTTGCAACTCTTTTTTAAAATCAATCGCTGATTTGGTTGACCATGTATCAAGACTATCTTTTGACTGTTTGATTATTGCCCTGAGCCTTTTTCTAGTAACTGGTGCAATTATTCTTGTCCCACCTTTTGCTATCTCTGCAACCTGTCTTTCATTAATAGATCTAAGTTGATTTACTGCATTTAAAATTATTTCGTTATAAGTGACTGCATATTTTTTTGCAACGGCATTGCTATACCTATTTAGATCAATAGTTTCCCTAAAAAATACCTCTGGAGTGGACATTTATCATTCGTCCTCTATGTCCGCTGCCGCATCTGCTGGCTCCGCTGGCTCCTCCCTTTCTGAAAGACCTCCGTTCTGCGTTATTTCAATCTCATCTTCAACGTCAAAGTCATCACCAAGTATTTCTCCAGCTGATAACTGGTTCAATAATGTTTCCTGACTGATAGTACCAGAGGTAAACAATGCAAGTAATGACTGGATCTCCTGTGGCTCTAGCCTTGAAGAAACAAAATCCCTGTTAACAAAGCAGCTGCCAGCATTAGGTTCATTGAGATATTCGCTATGAAACTTCAAGCAGTTATCAACAAGGTCTTGCATTTGTTGGGCAACTACCATCATTGTGCTGTCATTCTGCGATCTATCTATCCTCTTGGCCTCTGCTGTCTCTCCTACTAATTTTTGACCCAGCACCGCCGCTAGTGACAATGTATTGATCTGATCCTTAATATCATCAAGCCTTTTGAACTGACTGTCATAGCTATCTCCTGATGGGCTGATATATTCCATGCGTGACTCAGGTGGCAATGATAGTGCTTCACTAGGGCCAGTTGTTATCTCATCTGCATTTGGATAGCCAAAGACTGCAAGCAATGGAACAGAACTGATATGCAAGATATTGTCCAAGTCAGACTGGATCTGGTAATGCTTGAGGTTTAGCTCTGCAATGTCATACAAAGGACTGCGGCTTTCATAGAATCCGACCCTGTTGGAATAGGCAACAGCAAAAGGTATTTTATCCTTCAAGCTCATTTCACCTTCTTCATACAATTTATATTCGCCCTTTTTGTCGTCTTTTCTGTGGATTTCATATTTACCACGTTCAAGCACCCTGATCTGAGATATTACCTTCTCACCATATTGACCATCTGGCTCAACAACCCTTTCCAATAAACGAACTTGTGTGAGTTCCCTTGCCCCTTCTATGATCTCAGTTCTCCAACCTAAAATATCCTCTGGCTTATATGTCACCCAGTATGGCCTTGCTTTCTCTCCTTCCTTTGGTGCATCTACTAAAACACCACAATGTCCAAATGAAACAACGATTCTTGCAGTCTGGTAAAGCCAAATATTCAGATCATTGCCTTCTAAATCAACATCAAACAGCTGTTCTCTAACTAAATCAGATACATCATCTAGTCTTATTGGCTTTCTAACTAACATTCCTGACAACATCTTCTCGATTCTCTGGAGATATGGAACTACTGTTGATCTTGCTAATCTGCGATCATAGCTGTCATCTACTTCTCTTTCTAGCTGAGGCAAATATTTTCTATGCTCACTTCGAATCTTATATGTACCTTCCTTCAGATCTGCTATCAAATCCCAAAACTGTGCCATGCGTTGATAGGCTGCATTAGGGCTTGCAACTGTCGTTACAGCTTGAGTGATGGACTTATTGTAAATATTAAGTGAGCTATACACGTTTTTGCCTCAATAGTACCATGATTTTAATATATTCTAATCCCTGTAGGTTTGCCCGACCTAGCATATAATGGATTGAACTCACGCCATATCAAATACCCAAGAGCATCAGCCATATGGTCATAGCCTGACTCTTTATCTGGTTCTCCTTTTTCTGTGTATGACTGAAGTTCCATTGATTCAATTAGCTTTCTGCAACTGGCATGGATTTGTAAACGGCTTTCCCCTTTGCCGTTACATAATAAAGCCTGTACGGAAGCGACCCTATCTCTGACTGGCGGGTTGCTACGGGGGCTTTGATTGCTGAAACCATATCCAGAAAGTATCTCAATGTCTGTCTGAGTTGCATTTGTACTCCTGTTTCCTCCACTAGCATCTGGGTATATGTAAATCTTATTCATAGGGTATCTGGATTTAATCTCTTTTGCCAGAGCATCTGTGTCATAAGCAGCTGATATTTCGTCAAATATTAACAATTTTTGATCTTGGACAATACCGATCACAGCATTAGTGTTTTGAATGTTGAAGTCTATCCCAATTCTTAGCGGTTCCAGACCAATATCAGGCTTAATGTTCGTAACATTCTGCTCTCTGGTAAATCTAGAATAGACCATTCCTGTGCTCAAATTCACAAATTCACCATTGAGATAAGCGGCCAACATTGATGGGTCGTAGTTGGCCTGCATACGTTCAATGAAGTCATTAGGCAAATGTGGATTATCTTCAGTCCTCATCTTGATTAGCTGCCTATCTGTTCTCTCTTTTGCTTCGTCTGTACCAAAGGTGTTATATAACCAGCGAAATCCTTCTGGTGTACTGGCTGCACAAAACTGGCGAACATTACCAGCCCTTAGTCGTCCTAGTATCTTTGGGAAAGCTTTGTCGGCAATAATCGGTGATACAACATCTATTTCATCAACAAGTACATGGCTTAAGTTAAGACCGATAATCCTCGACCAGTTCTCGAAGCTGCGGCAAAGTAGCTTGCTGTCGCCTTCCTTGAAATGCAAAGTATATTCTGGAAGCGGACTAGCTCTAAACGTATATGGGATCTCATACTGCTCAAGAAACATTTCAAAGTCTGTTTGCCAAATATCACGGATCAATGGGGCAGTTGGCTCCATAACAGCACCAATAAACCCAATATTCATAGCAGCCAGCTTGACTGCCATACTGCACAAAGCTCTTGTCTTACCAGCACCATATCCAGCAGAAAGCCCAACTATTTCATTCTGGTTATCAAAGAACTGTTGTTGCGGTGGGTGTAAGTCAGCCCTAATCCTATCTAATAGCTCATCAGTATCAATATCAACATATTTACTACCTATGTGATCTAATACAGATCCTTCTTTGTTCAGAATACTCAAGACATCACCTGACCTACCTTAGCCATTGAGTTTATACAGCCCAAAGCCACTGTAAGTTGCCCTGATTTCCTAGCCTCTTTTGCCAGTGATGCGTACTGAGCAAGAACTTCAGCCGTAAATTGTCGCCTATCAATATCAAAATCTTGCTTTAAGATTACAGTTGCCTCTTGAATATATCTATCTATCGACCTTTGACTAACACCCCACTCAGTTGATGCAAACTGACTTATTTCTGATCGAACAGTACCAACAGACAAAAGCTTTGCAACTTTGTTCACTCTGAACTCATGCTCATTCTTGCTAGTTCTGCCGTTAGACACTATAAAATTATGGTTTTTATTATTCTAAATGTAGCGTCAATCAATAGTTTTTGTCGATTCTTCAATACCAAAAATAAATTTACTCTGATTTTCTTGTATCTCACATAAAATATTTTCTAATGCGTTTATTGTTGATCTTATCTCTTCTCTCCTATCACAAATATAAGCACACATCTTTTGATGATCGTTTCTGAGATCATATCTTATGTTTGTGGACTCCCAATACTTGTGAAGTTTTTTTTGAACATCTAAAGTTCTGAGATAAGTTTCAGCTAAGTCATTAAGTTCTTTTAATGATAAGTTTTTGATTTTTTTCATGGTTTTTGTTTCTGTTGTTTTTGCTCTTCCCAACTTCCAATGAGGTATAAAAGGTCAATAACACGCTTTCTTGCGGCCAAGATGCGGTCATTGTTAAAGCTATCAAAGTCTTTATTCTTCATAGAGATTTCATTTTCAAGTTTGCAAGTCGATCTTTTACTTTTTGAACTTCTAATGGTAATTTTGCCTTCTTATTAGAAATTACTTTATTCATCAATTTAGTTGTTTTAATCCAGTTTTCTTTTCTGATGTTATGGATTTCTCTTACCACTTCAATATCAAGATTTACACCAATGTTGTTTCTAATAGTTCCATCAAGTTCTCTATAGCCTTTGCAGATTAATTGGTTATCATCATCATATTTTGCGTTAGCAGCTGCACAGTAACAAATGAGAGCTAAATCCTGTCCACCACAACGTTTTCCTGAGTCATCTATATCATAATCAAGCAAGTGATGGTTTATTAGTCCATCAGAATTGTGAATTATTCCAGAATCGTTACAAGCATGACATTCGTAGTAGGGTGCTTTGAATGTAACTTCCCGATCAATGGGTCTTCTTTTGTAGGTTTTCATGGTGCTAAAAGGGGTGATTTTTAGGTTTTCTAAATGTAATCGGCTTTTTATCCAGTGTCAATAAATATTGTTCATATTGGCCATTTTTGATCCAGCGGTGAGCATCACTGAATAATGGTGTGAACTTATCCTGTTTTAATTGCTTTGTTCTAGCTCTTATATCGGCCTCAAGGCATTGTTTTAGTTTATCCCTTGTCTTTATATCTAATTTCATAAATTCGTTATATGCAAGCTTTTTTGACAAAGAAATAACTCTCATGTTTTTTGGTATTTCCAGATAAGTTTTCCAAAAAGGTTCAAAGCTTTTATTTTTATAGATATTTGTTTTAGATAACATTGTTTTAGTTAGGGTCGTTCTCAACGACTGGGGGGGTAGCTG
>VTLG01003713.1_pt1 | contig 15974 bp, 22 predicted proteins | sample 4694571 | NCBI WGS metagenome assembly VTLG01 (sample SAMN12604809, study PRJNA352737) | marine metagenome | biome: ENVO:00000447; feature: ENVO:00000209|ENVO:00000569|ENVO:01000036; material: ENVO:00002151; isolation source: viral sequences binned using virsorter ...
TCGTAAGAGTCGAAACAGTCATTCCACCTTCAAACAGAATACCATCTTCTGCTAGATTGTAAGCGAATACATCTCCATTAGGTACATCAACTTGAAACTGCGTTACTGAGTTTCCGTCTTGTAATATAACTGTGCCTGCTCCTGTTCCATCTGAAGCAAGAATAATTCCTCTTAATCTAGTTCTTCCTGCAAAAACTGAACCTGTAGAATTTTTTCTAACTGCTTTTACATCTGATTTCATTTTATCTCCTTATTGGTGCAGGTGGGTATCAAGATCAAAAAGTCTCGAAGTTTCCCACCTACATAATCAATCTATTAAAACTGTTGTACGTTTATAATAAATCTAAAGTTACCACTAGCTGATGCATTTACTGTATTAGTAATTTGCAAGAAAATACTTCTTGCTGCACCTGAAACGTTTACCGCTGGAGATGCCGCTGGTGTTGCGTCACTCACAGTAGTATTTAACAATGTTAAATTGTAGCCAGCTCCTGCAGGAACAGTTGTTCCACCATCAAGAATTTGATCAGTGATCGCAGCAACTAATTGTGCTCCGCCTGTTGCAGTTCCGACTTTGTAGCCAATGTCACCAGCACCTGTTAAAGTTGGTGCAGATGTACAAACGATATCAATCGAAGTAATTACTGAATTATTAGGTTGAGAAAATTCAACCTCAGTTGTTCCAGCAGCTGCCGCTACGATTACGTCTGCAGTTCCTTGACCTACAAGTTTAGTTCCAGTGTATTCACCAGATGCATTGATCGCGAACACGTTTGTGAACACGCCAGTGCTTGTGTTTTTAGTTGCACCAATAAAACCGTTTTCCGATCGTACTGGTCCATTGAACGTAGTATTTGCCATAATTATATCCTCCTAGTTTTCCGAACATAGTCTCTAGGCCGTCGACTGTATGCGTCTATGCTCTAATTAATTATACAGTAAGGATTTTATATACTAAATTCTAGGCTCGATCAATATATACGTCTCCTACGAGGCTTATGGTATTGGTGCTTTTTTGAACGTAGTGAGCAACATAGCTTGGAAACATGAGCATCGTGCCCTCTTTCAAACAGGGCTCATATTCAAACGTAGCTAAATGTTGATCAAAATCAGGATACATGGCTTGTATCAAATAGCCAGATGGGTTTTTTAACATGATGGAGGAGTCCCCTTTGTAGTAGATTACAAAACTGAAATGATGCTTATAGTGAACATGATCTTCTTGAAAGTCATCCTTTTTATATCTATGCTCCCACAACGGCGTATAAACGTATTTAAAAGCATAGTTTTGATCATAAGACCTCATCATTTCTTCAGTGCAAGTTTTAATACATTGATTTAAATAATCTTTGTTTTCAAATTCTAAATTATCTCTTCTGGGTGTTTGAGACTTATAAAATTTAGTTTCTTTTTTAGAGGTTTTATATTTTAATTTTTTTAGATCGACGCCTAAAGTTATTATATTACAAAAATTTATATTCTTTCTTTTTAAAGAGTGCATAAGAGCCCGTAGTGAAGTTACGTTTTCAACGATGTAGCTTTTGTTTACGTAGCTACTGAAACGCTGGGTGCAGCATCTTCGATCTTATTAGTTAGATTAGCTAACTTAGCCTCTTCCAACTTAATCTGATTAACAACATCTCTAATTTTGTTGTCAATACGGACCATATCCAGAGTATATCTCTGGTTATCCCGTTGCTGTACCGCCCACTCTGTCTCGAGACCCCTCTTCGTTTTGTATAGGTCTCTGATGTGCGTTTGCATCTATAACCTCCTCATAGGTTATCCATATTTTACGATGGTCACTAAATCCATCTTTCTCCCATTTTATATCATTTTTTCCTAGTTTGTCAACTAGTGCATCTTCAAAGGCTTTACTATTGTCCTCAGACTCCATATTGAAGTCAGCATAGTAGCCATATGCTCTGATCTGTACTCGGAAGTTATTCATGGTTGCCGTGTCTTTCTATCATAAAAAAAGGGGGCTCGAAAGCCCCCTTTTAATTTAATTATGTAAGGTATTACACACCTGGTGAACCGAACATACCTCTAGGGTCTGAGAATCCAAAAGAATATCTCTCTCTAGCTTTGTATCTTACGTTACCAGTATCGAAGTCACCTTCCATAGCTGTTTTGATTGGACTTCTAACAAACATTTTCATACCGTTAGGTACGTCAGTTTTGATAAAGAACGCATCATCATCTGATAGGAAGTTGTTAACCACATAACCTTGTGGCACCATTCCCATAGAAACTACTGCGTTGATATCATTGTCAGCTGTTCCAGTTCTACCTGCAGACTTCATAAGTCTTTCAGCAGTAAATTGTAGCGCAGATGGAATAATCATTTTTACTCCTCTAGCTGCAATTTTTAGACCTCTCTCGTCTGTGAACGCAGCAATATCAATTAAAGACTGCTCTAACGATGTTTCGTTCAAGTCAGCAGATGTTGCTAGCTCATTTGAGAAAGTTCCAGCTATCGTTGGGTGGTCAGTAGCTAAAAGCTCCTTACCATCACCACCAGCAAAGTTAGGGTCAAACGCATTGTTTAATACGTTTGCAGCTTTCACTTGCTTAGTGTTTGCCATCGATCTCGCTAATGCTTTTGTATATCTAGACGCTAGTCTGTCATACAAGTTGTCTTCGATTGCTTCTTCAGTAATTGAAAACGCAAGAGCGATTGTTTCATGAGTGTATCTTGATGTGAACGTTTCTTGAGCATTGTCAAATGTCACTGCAGAACCTTCTGGTTTTGTTTGTGCATTTGCAAATCCAGATAACATTACTTCCTCTTCGAAAGCTCTGTCTGAATTTTCAGTGTCAAAAATTTCAGCATGTTGATTCTCATACCTTTTGTACTCCAGGCCGAATAAGGCATTCAAACCTGGCTCTAGTTCTTTGACTAATTGTCCTCTACTTATCGCCATATTATCCTCCTTATACTCCTACAGCAGAATTTAGGAAGTGATTAGCTATCTGTACAACACAGTTAACGTTTGTATTGTAAGTTGTAGCGTTCTTAAGATTATTATTCTCAAGATCCTTAGTCACACCTAAGATTCTTAGTTGTCTTGTTGTTGTTGTCGCAACTAAACCATTCACTTCAACTTTTGAAACAAAGTTTGGTGAAGAACCAGCTACATAGCTGATGTTAGATAGCGTGTTTATATTCGCTATCGGAAGAGTAGTTACGTTTTGTATCTCAAATCTCTCGTACGGATCATCAGATACGAATCCTACGATATCAGTCGCAGTGTTCGAACCTTTAAGGTGATTCGCAAAAGTTGGCTTTGAGGTATTTGCGTCAGTAAAAAAGACTCCGTTTAAGGAACCTAATAGCTGATCGCCCGTACCCGCTACACCAATATAACCTGTTGCCAATGCTTTGACAGGGTCATTTTGATAAATAGCAGTCGAACTTGCAGCAATACCAAATTCACTTAAACCTTGGTTATCTCTATTCTGACCAATTTTGCCGATTGGTCTTAGACCGAATGCAGCATCTTGATTAGTAGCCATATTTTTTACTCCTTAGTTTATAGTTTTTTAGTATCGAGTTATCTTGATATCACAAAGAAATTATTTCTTCGTACCACCAAAAGTTACACGACTTTGTCTCTCAGCATTAATCGGCATGCTAGAGTGCTGCTCCTTCATAAGATCGTTGTTTATTGCTTCGTCTTTTGCCTGAGTCTGCTTTTTAAAGAAGTCCTCACGCGACTTTGCGATCTCCTCCGGTATCCTTGCCAGCACAAGGCCGCCAACTCCGATCACTCCTGCGTATTTGCCATCCTTCATTTGTGGATATTGTGAGTCTGGATATTCATCAGCTCTAACTAATTCAAATCCTGATCTCATTTTCCCTGACATATTCTTGGTATCATCGAAACCAAGTACCTCAGTTCTTATCCATCTATGTCGGTAACCATCCGGCGCAGGTGGTGCATCTAAAGATGATGGTGGAGTCCAAGTCTGTGGTCTTTTCGATTTGTCCCTAGACTGACTCGCACGAGAAGTTTTTATTTTATCATTTTCCATATGCTTATACCTCCTTCGTGTTCATACGTTTTTGTTTCGCATATTCTTCTAATGGCACTCCTAATTTTTTAGCGATAGCAACTTCAGAAGGGGTGAGTCTGACAGTTTGGCGACCAGTCTTGTTTACACTACGCTTCGCTGAAGCGACTATCTGTGTCGGTTTGGTCGTATCGTTTGAAACCTTGGCCTCATTATTACCAAATTTCTGCGGAAATGCAAGAGACATTCTCTTATCTATTTCTGCATAGTATTCGTCTGTTTGAGGGTCAAAGCCTTCTTGATCCACTAGTTTTTTATGTAAGCTGAATGCTGTGTTAGTCATAGCTTCATCTGTACCAAACCATTTGTTTCTAGCTCCCCATTCCTCTGCTTTTGGATCGGGTCTAGCTGTCTGTTGTGGAGATACTCTAGGTATTTCCGTTTCTTTTGGTTCAGCTTTAGCTAACAGTTCTCTTGCAGCTTTAGCTCTATTTAACTCAGCTTCTTCTGAGCCTAATCTAGCTATTTCTTTACTAGCTTCAACTTCGGCTGCGATATCTCCCGCTTCCCTTGCAGATGCTAGTTTTGCTGCAGATGCTTTTAAGCCAGATTGAATTGCTTCTTCTCTGTCTTTAACACCAGCTTGTTCTATTGAAGAATACTTTTTCTGGAGTTTTTCTTTTTCATCTTTTTGAATTTTAGCAAAAGATAAAGCTTCATCAGCTTGTCTTTGTGCTTCTCTCCATTTCTTCGTAAGTTTCGCGATTCTTCTTTGGACGTCCTTACTGTAAGTCTCTAATTCTTCTTTCTTTTTCTCTACAGGTTTTTCTTCCTGTGTCTCTTGTTTCTCGTCACTCGCTTCTTGCTTCTCCTCTACAGGTTCAGCGGCGGGCTTCGAGTCGCTAGAGACTTCCTCTTTGGTTTCTACTTCATTCTCTGGTTTCTGTTGCTCAAGTTCTATCTCGGCACCTTCTCCAGAAGTATCAATATCAACCATAGGGATATCTTTTTTTGTTTCTTCTTCTTTTTGCATAGTCCTCTCCTATGTTTGTTATATGTAATGCAACACAGATTCTGGATTTTTTATCGTACCCAAAACCTCGTCGTCGTTAAGAAGACGAACTTCTCCGCCTTCTATTGGTAAACGTGATCCAGCATATCTTGCAAAGATCACCCAATCTCCTTCTTTACACCAAGGGCCACTTGGAAATTTTTCTTTATCTCCATATGCCATTGGTCCCATTTTAACAACATAACCACAATTAGTTGCTATTCTAGCTTTGTCTAATGACTCTTGAGCTATTATAATTCCACCTTTAGTTTTTTCTTTTGGTGTAAAAGGTAAAACTAAAAGTCTCCATCCTGATGGGACAGGTAATTCGTTTTTAATATCTCCAACATTAGTTTCGTCAACTCTTTTTACTTCAACTGACTCAACTTTTTGTTCTTTGTACTTTTCTTCCAAAGCGTTTTTATGCTTTGGGACCTCTTCCTTTCGGCTTGCTGAGGTCAATAACTGTTCCTTCTGTGTCTTCATTTTGCTCCTTTTTATTTAGCAGGTTAGAGATTTCCTGAGAAATATATTGATAGGCATGTGCCTGTCCTAACATATATTTATATTTCTCCATATTGTCAATGTTTCCAGCCATCATACTGTCAGATATATTCACATACAGTTGTTTCAGCTGTCTTTGTATTTTACTTATTAGTTCTAGATCCATCAAATTCCTCCAATACTTCTAGTTTATCTTTTGCTTCAGCAATCTTGCCAACTAACTTATCTAACTCCTCTAGGTGTTGTGGATGTTCCCCAATACCAACAGGATTCTTCAAATAAATGTTTGCGGTAGTATCTGCTGCTGCAATATCTGCTTCGTACTTAGCTCGAAGCGCAGCTATCATAGATTTGTCTAGCATTTCCAACGTCTCCGTGCCTGACGGATACGTGAGTTTGGATCATTTCTTGTTTTTGCTGATGCTCTTTTGAGTTGCCCTAGTGAACGTGCGCAGTATGATTTTCTACGTTTGGCAGCTTTTGATCCAGGTTTCACTTTTCCTGTCACGGCTGTTTTTAGTTTTGAACCGGGATTTAGTCTTCTATAGGCTTTGACACCGGCTCGAGTCATGCCTGCTCCAGACTTTGTAGGTCTAAAGTTCTTCTTATTTCTTGCGGGCATTGTGCCCTTTGAAAATTCTTCTCTTATTTGGAAATCGTTTCTCATTATCCAGTATATCCAATTGTTACAGAATCAGTTTGATCTAAATCTAAATATACACCAGTTTTAAATCTAATACCTGAACCTGGAACAAAGATATCTAGACCTTCGGCACCAAACTTTGCTTGAAACTCTAATGCACCGCCTGTGCCAGTTCCGTCGTGTAATTTAACAACAGAATTACTTGCAGCATGTGCTTGAATGTATGTGACTCTGCATGGTCCTAAATTTGTACTACCACCAGTAATAGTTTTAAAATTACCATCACCTGTTAGTGTTGTAAATTTTTGATCACTTGCAAAAGATCCGCCGCCTGCCATTAGTCTAACATCCCCTTATAATATTTTGCGTACGATTTGTTATTTAATTTAACACCAGCATACGTACTATTAATTGCTGGTCCTATGTATCCACCACTCATAGCGTTCTTACGTTTTGCAAACGTAGCTGCTCTTGATGGTTTAGGTCCCGTGTTAGCTTTCGCTTGTTTTCTTCTTACGGCACCCGCACGTTGCCCTTTGGACATCGCTCTTGCTTTCGCAATGGGCACGCATTTTGGATAATTTTTTCTTTTTTCTCCACCAGATCTTCCACACTTCGGGTATGAGCCATCCGATTTTTTGTTGGCAATATCTACCCAGTTGTCTTTGACCCATTTTCGTAATCCCATTATCTTATCTCACAGCCTCTGCCTCTTTTTGCAGCTCCTCCGCTGCCAAAAGAAACTCTTCCACCAGAAGCTTTTTTCTTTTTACCGCCTGGTGTAATTTTACCAGAACAAACTCCAGAAGCGTACATATTAGCATATGCGCTTGGGTACACCTTAAATTTTCGCTTTGCTGCGGCTTTACCTTTAGGACATAGTTTTGCCATATTATACCTTCTTCGCTAATTTAGGGTCGATCTTCATCTGAACTTTTTCAGGAAGTTTAGAAAAATTTTTTGCTTGTTTGCCTGTTGCAAATTTAGCTCTAACTTTTCCGCCGCCCATTTTTTTAACACGACCACCACCCATATATTTCTTAGGTGACACTTGTTTATTGTATAGTCTGTTTACCATTATTTTTTTCCTCCATTACGAAATATCTGTGTTCCCTTTATACCAAAAATACTCGCCACGACAAGGATCCACAGGTTTGTAAACCATGACGGTAGTGTTGAGAAGTATTCAAAAAACAATTTGACCTTCTCCATCGCTGTTGGGTCGTCACTTAGAACTGCCCACATAAGCACTATAATCGGAGCGCTTAAAATTACAAGCACGAATTCGTCTTTCCAGTCGGTTTGTCTAGCTTCCAACAATTTACCTTGGTAAGCTTCTTCTCCCCGGGCCATTTTTTCTGCATGCATCAATTGTGCATCAGACATTGCCATTTTCGTCTTCTGACGATTAGCATATATCTTGCTTCCAGCTTGTAACGCTATCTTTGCAAGTCCAAACCAAGCCATATTAGTACCACTTAGCTTTTCTATTTTTTTCTTTTAAGATATTACCTTGCCCTTGAACTTCTTGTTCTTGAGTTTCATCAGGTTTTGTCATTTCGATCTCAACTCCACCTTTTGTGTAACCATCTTTGTTAATAAACTGTTCTTCGTTTACGTGTTTTCCAGTTGTTTTAGTCATATTGCTCCTTTTTTCTAATTTCTAACCTTTTTTTGCAGATTAGTCATCAGTTTTTTTAATTATCACACTTCCCGCACCCATATCTTTGGCGTTTGGTAAAGTTTTTGATAAAATTGTCTTCTCAATCGAAGTATCAGCTCTTAAATTTGCTAATTCTTCGTTCTGATCAAGTTTTTTGTCTTGATTTTTCTGGTTCATCATCGCTCTCATCTTATCGAGGTTGATTCTGTCTTCACCTTCTTGACGTTTTCTAGCATTTTCTTGTGCTTGAAGGTCTAATTCTCTTGATCTTAGTTTTGCAATAGGGTCATTATCAAATTGAGAAGTAATTTTCTTCTCTTCTTTCATAAATTCTTCCATCATATCAGCAATAAGCTGTGCTTTTCTTGCTTCTATTTTTTCAGATTGCATTCTAATTTGATTTTGTATGTTTGGATCCATCATAGCTTGTGGATTTTGTTGCATCATCATAAGTTGTTGCATTTCATTTCTAAATTCTACTTCAACTTGCTCTTGAGCCATCAATGAAATGTGCTCAAAACAATTTTTTTCTAATGCAGCCATAACGATTGGTGCATTTCTAGCCATGTTAGTAGCCATAAAATTTAAGTGAGCAGTTATGTGAGCCCGATGATCCTGTCCAGGAAACGCTTGGAACGGTTTCCCTGCGAGAGCATCAATGTGCTCTATCGCAGGGTCCTTTGGTATCGGTGGTTGTGGACGTTTTAAAACTTTATCAATATCTTTTACACCCAAAGCTTCATACATATTTCTATACGCTTGATACAAATTATGTATTTGTGGGTTTGACGTTGCCAGTTGCAGTTCAGACTGAGCGAGGGAGATTCGCTGTGTTTGAGAAAATATGTTTGGATCTGCAACCGGCAAAATATCTACTCTATCATCAAAATCTTGTTGCTTGATCATTCGCTGACCTCCAACAACATCGTATGGATATTCTTGAGGTAGATATAACTTAAAAACTCTTGCAAGTATTTTGAACTCTTTTTTCAAAGAAGCATAAATTCTTTTGTGAATTGCAGACATTGTTCTGCTGCCTCTTTCTAGCAAAGCTACGGTCGTACCCACAGCTGCTTGTTGATTACCCTCACCTACTTGCAGATCTGCTATAGAAGCGAATCGTTGACCTGCTTGTACTACGACGCCCATAAGTGCTAATAAAGTTTGTGATGGTTCCTTGAAAGGAAGCATCATGAAAGAATCTCTGATGTTACCACCAGGTGCATCTACATCTCTAAATTCACCAGGTTGGATTGATTGCGCATCATCTCTGATTCTAATTCCTCTTTGTTTAAATCCTGCGGGTAGGTTTGATAGTGTTCCTGCATCTAATAGTTGTCGTAATGCAGAGGTTGCTGTTCTTGATAATCCACCAATCATATGTATTAAACCAAAACCATAAAAACCAAGTCCTGGTAAAAATTTAAAGTGTACAAAATAACTGATAGCTTTTTTTAATGGATCACCTATTTCATAGTTTCTTCTGATTGATAAAACTTCTCTAGAATTTTCTTCAAGAGTTACGATGTATGGAAGTTTGATTCCTGTTGGCTCTCCGTCTTGTCCGGCATCTTCAAAACCTTCAAGATCTAAGTGCACATGACATTCTAGAATATTGAAAGAATCATCTTCTCTTCCTTTTGATCTTCCTTCTAACTCTCGTTCTTTTTTCTCAACTTCAGTTTCATTTACTGGTCCTGGTTTTAATTCTACATCTCTGTAGAAACCAGCGACTTGTTGTTTTCTTAATTCGTTTTCAGATATTTGTACGCGATGAATGATAGACTCCGCATCATCTAATGAGGTAGCTGTATACGGAACAATCAAATCATCAGCGGGTACAAATTTAGAAACAGCTGATTGAGCTGTCTCGTCGTAGTAAACTTTTTTAAAAGCAGAACCAGCTAATGGTAAATGAAATAATAATGAATCAAAGTCTGGTTCATAGTCCTGCATCTTTTCCATAATCTGGTAGTTCATAAAATCTTTTACTCTTTGAGATTGCTGCTCTTTGAGTGGTGTTGGCATTCCTAAAATTTGTGTTCTAACTGGACCATCAGCAGGTAATAATTCTTTGTAAGCTAAAGCTTGAAACTGTGTAACAGCTTCTGCTAATACAGGGTGAGTTGCACCACTTGCACCTTGGAATGGTTCAGTTCTATTGTCGTATTTAAAACCAAGAAGATCTAAACCTTCTCTGTAAGATCTTTCCCAGTCTTTTCTAGAATTTTTGTAATCTTGATAATTTTGATAAAGAGTAGAACCTAGTCTGCCAAGCACATCATCAGGTAGGTGCTCTGCTAAGTTATCGTAATGGTTTTGTCCACCTTCAACAGATCCAACAGCTGGATCGTAATTTATATCAACTGACCCGTCGTCGTTTTCTGTAACTTCAACAGGATCTTTGACTGCCGCTTGACCTTCTTGTTCAGCAATCTCTAATTCTTCAGGTGATGGTACCTTTATCTCTTGCTCTACGTTTGGAAGAGACTTGTCTATGTCTGCCATTTATTTTCTCCAATCTTACAGGTTTAACAGTATTATAATTAATATTCAAGCCTTCAGGCTGTGGCCCTGATTTAGGGGGTATTGTTTTACTTAATTTCATCTTCTATTGCCTCGATTACTGCATCATCTACATCGTCGATATCAGCTACAGTTCCGTCTTGATCAAATACAGCTCTGCCTTCTTCATATTCATCAGGGGCTTGAATAGCTTTTTGAGTCTCAAGACCTTCATCTTTAACATACACTTCGCCTTTTCTAATCTGGAATTCAGTTCTATCTTCGATTGTATCGTAAGATTTATCCCCATAGGTAGCACCGCCTTCTACGTCTCTAGTAACTCTAATATCACCAGTAGATATATCTTCTACTAATTCGTATGAAGCTCCGTCTTTGCCTTGATACAATGTTACTTGCTCTCTTTCTTTTGTTCCATATCTAGGAGTCACATCTCTACCTAATAGTTTAATTTTGTCAACGAGTAACATTAGTTTATCTATGCCAAGTTTAACACCTTCACTTACAGCGGGTGCTGCTTTTGTTGCTATTTTAATACCTTTACCAATACCGTAAGGTAGTAACGCTGCAATACCTGCTAGCTTACCTGTTGTTTTCATAAACTCTCTTCTGCCTGGATTCTTCAATCCTTTTTTCTTTGGTCCATCAGCAAGTCCTAATCTAATGATACCACCGTCAGCTGCTCCTATCATCGTTTCATCATATGCTCTATCTCTCTCAAGATCTTCTTCTAATCTCTCTTCATCAGTTAGAGCTTCTCTTCTCTCATATTCTTTATACACATCATACAATGCACCAGCTCCTAGGGTTGCTAATCCAACAGGTGTAAATGCTCTTGCAGCTCTTCCAAAAGGGTTAGCTGCAATTCTACCTATTGTAGACAAGATACCTTTTCCTGCAGGTGCAAACGATCCAACAAGTTCAGGTGCTAGTAAACTTGCACCAGCTGTTTTAATATTACCTTTGCTTAATTCATCAGCTGCAAAAGCTGCAGCTATACTTGGTTGTCCTAAAACTTTTGCTGTAGTCAAAGCTCCTTTACCAATAGATTTCAACATTTCAGGTCCACCAAGAAATCCTTTTGATTGTCCTCCAGGTAAATCTACAAGTCTACCGTCTTCTTGCATACCAGGTTTAAAATTAAGTTTTCCAGCAGGTGTAGCTGGTTTAGTTGAGCTTAAAACAAAACCCTCGTCTGCTAAATCTAAAATGTTTTTCTGTGCTTGTGGTGAGTAGTCTTCAAAATTTGATACAATTTTAGTAGCATCTAAATCATCGCCTATAAAAATTTGAGGTGTAGACACTTTATTTTTATTACTAAATGTTTTTGATTTAGCATTAAAATCTTTAACAGCTTTTGATATTGGCACGCTCCTGTCACCGCCATATTGCACAACATCTTTACCCTGTTTGACAGCTTTTAATATTGCAGCAAAAGGTTTGTCTATTTGTGTTCTTTTTAATTTATTTACTTTATCAGAAATAACTTGCACGTTTTCTGTGTAGCCTGGAGCGTCTTCAAAAGTTGCTGATAAACCAAACACTTCGTCTACAACCTTACCTTTTCCTCCAGGTATTTTTCTTCTTTGTTTTTCAAAATCTCCTTTAAGCAAAGAGTCTCTTAATTTAATTTTGTAATTTCTAATCTGGCCTTCAGCGAATCTAAATTCACCTCGTTTATTTTCATCAATGTATTGAATAATATCTCCCAAAGTTTCATCTGCTACATCTTTAAATCCTTTTACTTTTCTATCTGCAGTTACAGCTCCTAAAAATTGGGTTACAGCGTTTGAAGCTTTAGTTCTCATTTTAATTCTCTCTGATTCACTAGCAGCGTTAAATTTTTTAGTTCCTTCTAATCCTTCTGCTACCTCATCTAAACTTGGAGCGTTGTTAGGATCATTAACAAAAATATCTCTAACTGCATTTACAACATCCATTGATCCACTTTTCGCTGCTTCACCTGCAGCTTTTGTAGCTGTTTTTATAACTTGTCCCTTAATATCTTTGGTAGTTATTTTACTTAAAAGGTTAGTAGATTGTTTTGGTAGATTTAGTTCTTGATATAGTTGTTTTAATTTTTCTCCTGTTTTTCTATCTACTCCAGAGAAACTTCCTGATTTTATACCTTGTAAATAGTATCTATAATTTCTAACTTGGTTGGCAACATCTTTTGGAAGTCCCTTAACCAGTCTTCCATAGTTTTCTATAGTTGGATCTTTTTCTAATTTATTTAAAAATTTTATAAAACCTTTTGCGCTTTCTGGTTTCATCGCATTGTTAGGAATAGTGTATTTCACTCCATCAGCAACAATGTCTGTCATTTTTAGTTTGTATGGATTTTTCTCTCTGTACCTTCTTTGCTTTATTGCTTCAGGTGTCATAGACAGCTTGCCGTCTTTAAAACCAATACGTCCACCTTCAGCTTTATCTTCTCTTAACCATTCTTCAAAGGTAAAGTCTTCATACTCATCTCCTCTGTTGATGTAATCTTTAAAAGATCCTCCAGTGCCTTTAGCTAATTCTTCTCTCTTAATATAATCTACAGTTTCTTGTTCGACAGCTCCTGGATAATCAAAAAGAAATTTTCTTAAACTATCTTTTCTTCTTTGTTCTATTACGTCTTGTGGTTTTGGTTGTGGTATAGTGTATTCTTTGGATTCAAGAAATTCACCGACTTTCATGCCCCAAGTTTCTGGTGTGCCAAACTCTACAGCCATATTATATCCCCATCAAGTAACTTAATCCGCCACCCGCTTTTTCATCTCTAGGAGGTTTAACATCATCTATCAAATCAAACTGATCATCTTTTAAAAATTCATCAGATGCTTTAAATTCGTTTTCAGCGAAATCTATGATGTCATCTAGTTTACCAAACTTAGTATTATCTCTTTTGTAGTATGTATCAAAGATAGTTAGCGGATCCATTTCCTGTGTCCCGCCTCCTCTTAAGTCATCATAATTTTCTAAACTTTTTCTAACATCATCTGGCAAACTTATTCTATCGTCTTTTAATAAAATTTTTCTAATGACAGCTCTACGCTTTCCTTCTTGGAGAACATCTTTACTAGCATTTCTACCTGAAAAGAAAGACTCCATTGCTTTGTCAATGTCATCATACATCTCTTGTTCCAGATTACCTTTTTCTTTATCCAAACGTTTCATCTCTTGTAAGATTTTACCTTTTTCACTTCTAGGATTTACTTCTGGAGGTAGACCTAGGTCTTCTTTCAACGTTTCAATACCTTCAGCTTTTTTACCAGTCTTAATATCAATCACATCTGCTTCTGGTTTTACTTCTCTAACTTTTGTCATATTCTCTGTAACACCAAAGTCTCTTTTCTTTTGTGCTAATAATTGTTCTGCGTTTTCTAAATAGTTCATCTGCTCTCTCCTATTCTTGCTTGAGTAGATGTAGGGTGCGTATTCAGAAATCTTTGAATCAATGATGCTTTGTAGTTTTTGATCTCTAAAGGCTTCTTTAGAATATAAATTTTTTGTAGGTGCGTTAGTGTCTAATTCTTTTGGTTTTACCACGTTTGCTCTTGTACCTATAGTCTTGCTTACAAACTCTTTACCATAAAGCTTTTGTAAAACTTGTAGTATCTTCATTCCTATAGTTGCTGCTGCCATGACTAATAATATTTCCTATTCGTTTTAGTTATCTTTTCCTCTTTTAAATCGTCAGGATGCAATACAAAGCCACCCTGTCTGAATCGCATGATGGCTTGGGTTGTCGAGTCAACCAAATCGTCATGATCCCCAAATGGAAAAGCCGCACACTCCTCGATCACTTCTTCAGCGAATTCCTGTGTAGGGGCATATATCATACCAGATTCGAACAAAGGCGCAACAGAATTTACTCGTGTGTGCTTGTCATTTCCTTTTGATGGAGAGAAGTTGACGACAGGTATACCCATTTTTCTCAACTCGTCAGTCAGAGGTTGACCAGATGCTTTAGCTTCAACAATGACTGTATCAGGATCCCAATACTTAAATTGTTCCATGGCAACTTGTTTGAGCTCTGGAAAATCATAGCGTCCCTTCTTACAATCTAATAATATTAAACTCGCAGGGCTATCATCATTTAAATAAAATACGCCCCATGTTGTAATTGCAGAATAGTCAGCTGTTTGTTTTTTACCAAATGCTGTGTCGTAAGATTGTATGACATGCTTCAATGCAGGTATCCAATCGTGTTCCCACATCTGCCACCATTCTCGTTTGATGATTGCACCTTCTTCTGATGTTGGGTTCTGCATATACTGAGCATTCCATTTCTGTACACCCGTAGATGCTTTGACTGCTTCTAATTCATCTTTGCTCCAATACTCTGGCCACAAAGGTTCACCGCTTGGCATAATAGCTGGGAACTCTACAATCTCCCACTGATCTGCTTTAGCCTCTCGCTGCGCGCCTAACAGACACCCAGTTAAATCTTTTGTATTCCATCTTGTCATTACCAAGATAATAGAACCACCTGGCTGGAGACGTTGACGAGGACCTGACGTATACCATTCGAAAGTTCTTTCCATAGCATCTCTGTTCATTGCATCTTGTTCAGTATGTGGATCATCGATGATAAGTAAATCTGCACCTCTACCTGTAATCGCGGAACCAACGCCGGCAGCATAGTATTCACCACCTTGTTGTGTTTCCCATTTACCAGCGGCCTGAGAATCTTCTCTGAGTTTTGTTTTAAATACGGATTGATACTCTGGTGAATCGATAAGTTGTTTTGCTTTACGCCCGAATCTAACTGATAGTTCCGTGGTGTTAGTTGATTGAATAATCTTGAGCTTCGGGTTTCTACCCACCATCCAAGCGGGCAGCAAGTAACTAGCGAACTCGGACTTCGTATGTCTTGGTGGCATATTGATAATTAATCTTTTGATCTTGCCTTCTGCTATCTGATTGAACTTCTCTGCTACAATCTTATGATGGGACCCTTCAATAAAATCAGGCCAGACATGCTTTACAAATTTCATAAAATCGTTCTGGATATGGGACTCCTTTTTCTTTTCCGCATGTTTCAGATACATCTTCATGAAGTCTTTTCTGACATCAGGGGGTAACTTTTTTATTTTTTCTAAATCTACTTTCATATGGTACCTAATAAGTATTTATCGGTTAAGTCTACATGAATCAAGCAATAAAGGGTAGACCTTTGGGACCCCTTATATACAAAAAAGGGATTGATGTTTCTCGCTTATAGTTATTTTAAAAAGGTGTTGGTACCTCTATGCAGGAAGACGGCAACTAGTTGCGGTGTGACCTGCATCGGTACATAGATAGGGCGCCCCGAAGGGGCGCCCTAGTATCTCGTTACTAGTCTAATAAAGTCATATACGCTTTTGGATTTAACCTACTAAACTTGTCTAAATCTTTTTGCATCCTGTCGTAGTTTCCCATCATCTCCGCCTGCTTCACCGAGTCGTGCAACAAAGCTTCCTTCGGTGTTAAGAGTTCGGATTGTCCTGAAAAGGGATTTGTACGCTTTTCTGTTCTGTCCGCCACTTGTCATCCTTTCTCATTTTTTTATCTAACGCCTTCAGTTTCCTATCATAATAGTT
>VTLG01006380.1_pt1 | contig 15973 bp, 24 predicted proteins | sample 4694571 | NCBI WGS metagenome assembly VTLG01 (sample SAMN12604809, study PRJNA352737) | marine metagenome | biome: ENVO:00000447; feature: ENVO:00000209|ENVO:00000569|ENVO:01000036; material: ENVO:00002151; isolation source: viral sequences binned using virsorter ...
CCTGATACACCAGATACACTAACACCCGCATCAGCGGATACAGAAACCGACCCAAGAGTCCCCGTTCCCGCAACGCCTGTAACTGAGACATTAGCGTCTGCCGTAACCGAGACTGTACCAAGAGTCCCTGTTGCTCCAGGAACTGCTTCGCCATTACCCCACGTTCCTTCGCCCCATCCATGAGAGGAAGAATTCCATCCATCAAAGGCAACCTTGACATCAGCCACACACTATATCCTATGCGATTCTTATAATCGCGTTAGAAGCGTCTGCTGTTGGAAACTGAATAGTAAAGTCTCCACTTGTAGATGTCTTATCCGCTCCGAAATCTAATATCGCTACTGCTCTATTAGCTGTTCCTGCGGTAGTTGAGGAGTTATAAATTAAACATCCTCTTGCAGTAATCGAACTACTAGACCAAGTAGTATCAGAAAAATCTGTCAGCGCAGTAGTTCCTGATGTGGTTGGGTCTACATTCGTTAATGTATTACCGCCAGCGGTATAGTTAGTGCCTGTAGCAGATACTTCGTTGGTCGTTGCATACGCCGTAGTAGATGCTGACATAGTTGCACTACTGGTATACAAAGCAATCTTAAACGTATTGCCCGTACCTGTAGTGGTAGTCGTTCCTCCACCAGAACCGTTATGGAAATTATGTATTCCCTGTAAAAGCTCTGATTTGAACGAGGTTGCCATAGCTGTGGTGATAGCCATTATAGTCTCCTTAAAATATCAGCAGTGTCTGACTGACCCTGTTGAATAAACTCATTAATAAGCGTTGTTCTATCGCTTTTGATTGCTTGTTTGATTATACCTAATACTACATGATAAATGCGGTTTCTAAACGCTTCTGCCTGCTGTCGAACAATAGGGTCTACAGAGGAAGACACGCTAACTATTTGTTCTACCGCTCGTTCGGCTAGTTCTTCAGGAGACAATCCTCTGCGTTCTGTTGTTTTAACAACAACGTCTCCTAGATTTGATTCAACAGACATCTTAAACATAACTAACCCATCCTAGATATATCATAACGATGCTCATCTCGAATTCCGTAACCTTCTCCAAGTTTTTTCAACCCTGCTATAGCTTGTTGAAAACGCTCTTCATAGTAAGGAGTTTCTTCTGGGGTTTTTATAAATGTTGACGCTTCTACTAAAGAACCATACAAGAGTGCGTCAGGAGCATCCGTAGACAACCAAGTTGTCCCACTGTCAGAGCCAGCTGTTAACGACGCCGGTCTGTACTTGTAATGAAGCTCAAAGCTATAATTAGCGTCAGGTGTAGGAGCCAAAATAAAAGTTGAGCTATCAAATAATCCATAATAGATAGGAGTTCCTGTGGTCGATGCGTTTGGCGTATAGTCTCTAATAAAGGAAACGTGCTTCAAATACAAGTATGTATACACGCTACTAGAGATAACCGCTAAACTCAACGGAGCCAGGAAATCGCTAGGCATAGACAAATAAGTACTGCCTGAAGTGGCTGTACCTGTTACGTTCTTTCTAAAATCAGGAATCTCAACAGTCTTTAGAATCCGCTCTTCAGCTTCTTGAATAAAAACTGATAAATTATTGTTAAATGTGGTTTCACTCGTTTCACAATAATCTTGAATAGCGGTCTTTAATGTTGCGTATGTCCAGCTCATGTAGTCACCACTGTTACTGTGCCAATACTACCTGTAGCCCCTTCTGCTGAAAAGTCTGAACCAATAGGGTCTGCTGTAGTGGCTGGAAGAGCACCTACATTAACCCCAGCACTCGTTGTAAAAGTTGCGCTGTTAGCTACGACCAGTCCAAGTTGCGCTTGAGGTAACGGTACTTCAGGTCGAGGTTGATGAAGTGCTTCAGGATCTGTAGGTATAAGCGGAGGATCAAGCTGAGGGTTTTTAGGCTCGTAGCACTCAGGACAGACCTTAAAACCTGTCCATTCCATACGAAGCTGTAGATATTTAACAGCAAACCCGCAGCGATCACAAACGCCTAGTGAGTGTTTACCTTGTGCATATGCCATTAGGTGAAAACAGAACTTATTTTAGGAATCAAATGTACAGATGTCCTATCTTCATCAAACCTCATTGCGTTCATAAGAGCTTGCTCATACATAGGCTGTAATAAAGCAACTTTATCTGGGTTCTTTTTAACTGCTAAGTAGTAAGCTAATCCCATAGTTAAACAAGGTAAGAATCGACTAGGCACATCAAGATCGTTAACAGAAGCGGTAGCATCCTGGATACGTTGCCATCTGTACGATATAAACTGATCCGTCGAGTTTTCTGGAGAAGGCCACAAATACACTTTAGGTGTTATTGTGCGTTCTACATAAAACTGTGTGGGCCTAGCTTTAGAGTTCTTATTAGGAATATTGAAGTACTCATTACGATCAACCCTAGAGATCTGAAAATCAGTTTGAATACCATTAACAGTTCTTCGAATTATCGCGTCTAGTATATCAATATCGTAAGCATTCAGGTCGTAAGAAGAATCTCCCTCAGTTAAAGTCTGAGAGACCTCTACAACTTCCCAAAGCTGAACACCTCTGTTAGACCAATCTGCAAACATTAGATTTAGAGAACGCCTAGCAGTGACCGCATCGTAACCTGTACGAAGTTCGAGTCCTGCTAGTTCGTATGCGTCCTCTATAGCTAACGCTACGTCTAAACTAAAAGTTCTAGTACCTGAAGTAGCCATCTATCCGTAATGCTTTAACAAATCAAGAACGATAACATAAGTATCGTTAGCGGCAGCTCCTATAGTAGTTAGAGCAATATCTCCTGTCTTTCCAGAACCAGAAGTATTCTGTAGTCCACCAAAACCGCTAAAGTCCATATGTCCATTACTTGACTCTGCCAATGCTAATGCGATCGTATTCGTAGTTGCATCCCAAAGTAATTGCACTTGGGTGAAACCAGTTATAGAGTGGTGTACTTTATCAATAGTAACACCACTACACGCAGTTCCATCGGCTCTAGCATTCAACGCGCTAACATCAACCTTTGTGACAGCACTTTCACCAGTACTGTCGCTGAGGTTGGTTATCTGGATGACTGCTCTATGCGTACCATCAATAATAGTTGTACTGGTAACTGCATCTGCCATATCAATTTACTCCCGTATTAAGCGTCTGCAAACGGAGTAACAAGTGTGCCTGAGCCAAGAGTTATTCCCTCTACTGCATATTTCGCACTTGCTATAGCAGTTACTCTTATGATGCTTCCTGCAAGACCGCCTTTAGTACTGCCGTTTAGAGTAATTACATCGTTAGAAGCACCTGAGATGAAAGTTTTACCAGTTGCATCATCTACACCTGTATAAACGCCACCAACAAACTTGTCAGTACCATCAGTTAAAATATCCATATCAGTCGCAGCTGTTACAACTATGAACGTAAAACTTGCGCCTAAGTTTGCTAATTGATTTGGATCACCTTTATCTGTGGGTTCTGTTACAACGATGCTTGGGAGAGTAAACTTCCCATCTGCATCATTACAAAGAAGTGGTCGTCCAGCGTGAGAAGCAACAGTAATTGAAGTATCAGCTGTTAAGCTAACTACCCCATTGTATCCTGAATTAATAAGACCAGCGAGTGATCTAATAGGACCAGCAAAAGTCGTCTGAGCCATCGGTTTTTCCTCCTTACGAAAGGTTTCGCCCTAGAGTCTTCGTAAGCGTCTGCTGGGACAGTCGCTAGGGCTATTATGTTCCCAGAAATAAAGGGGGGCATAGCCCCCCTGTGGTATTATGCTCCAGGAGAGCCGAAAATACCTCTCCAATCACTGAAGCCAAAACTATAACGCTCTCTGGCCTTATAGCGAACATTTCCGGTTTCAAAGTCACCTTCCATGTTCGTTGATACAGGCGTACGAACGAAATGCTTTAGCCCGTTAGGAACATCAGTCTTGATGAAGAAAGCATCAGTATCAGTTAGATAATGATTTACAGTGTAACCTTCAGGAATCATGCCCATGTTACGAACTGCGTTGATATCATTGTCTGCTGTACCTACTCTTCCCGCTGACTCAAGAAGCCTATCCGCAACAAACTGCAAAGCAGGTGGGATAATTAGCTTTCTTGCTTGAGCATTGATTTTAAGACCTCGTTCATCTTCGAACGCAGCAATATCAATCAACGCCTGTTCCAATGAAGTTTCGTTCAAATCAGCTGCGGTAGACAGCTCATTCTTTTGATCTTCATTTGCAACGGTTGGGTGGTCAGTTGCACAAAGCTCTTTTCCGTCACCACCAGTATAAGAAGAACTAAACGCATTGTTTAATACATTAGCTCCCTTAATTTGCTTAGTGGTCATCATAGAACGTGCTAGTGCGCGTGTGTAACGAGAAGATAACGTGTCATACAAATTATCCTCGATCGCTTCTTCAGTTAGACTGAAGGCCAAGGCGACCGTGTCATGTGTATAACGCGCAGTCCATGCTTCTTGTGCACTGTCGTAGTCCACTGCAGAGCCTTCGCTCTTCACAGGGGCTTCTCCAAAGCCAGAAAGCATAACTTCTTCTTCGAATGCTCTTTCGGAAGTTTCCGTATCGAAAATTTCCTCATGCTCATTCGGATACCTATCATACTCAAGTCCAAAGAGAGCATGAAGGCCAGGAACAAGCTCTTTAACGAGTTGTGCTCTATTAATAGCCATTAATTACTCTCCTTTAAACTGCGAAGGTGTTAGTTGGGAATGTAAAATACGCCCGAGCATAAGCACCAATGCTATTGCTAGGAGAATCTACAAAACCGACACATAAAGCAACACCACTAGAAGTAGTGGCTGTTACACCCTCTTTTGAACGTCCATTAGTAGAACTACCAGCAGTAGTACTCAAAGTGTACTTATTGCCGATAAAACTTACTGCAGGAGTTCCTGCTGTAAACTGTGCTTCAAACACAATGCCAGGATCAGCATACACATATGCTTCCGCATCTGCGCTGCCAAGTGTAGCTGTGCTTGCAGTCCACGATTTAGAAAACGTAGGAGTCCCATCTGTAGCCGTGTAATACACACCGTAAAACACGCCAACAGGAGTTGAGGTTGCTCCCGCCTGATTGACATAACCCGAAGAAAGTGTGACAACGTCGCCGCTATAAATAGCAGTTCCATATGCACTTGCAATACGCATTTTCTTGGGTCTAACCGTGCCCCCGTACAGGGACTTTACAGGAGTGAACCCATTAGGTGCATCCGTATTAGCCATTATTAAACCCTCATATTAGAGTGATAAATTAATCAGAACCTGAGTTCCGACTGCCAAATTCAACCTTAGAGTTCCTTTGAATGTCTCTTTTATTTATAGGCATTCTAGGATCACTATCTCGCAAAAGATCGTTGTCTACTCCCTGAAGTTGTTCCTGACTTCTTCTTGCGAAGTAATCAGTTCTTTCTTCTACGGTTTCTTCTGGAACTTTTGCAAGAACCAAACCACCTACTCCAATTATACCCGCGTGTTTTCCGTCATCTACTGTAGGAGAGTCAAACTCTGGATGGTCTTCTGCTCTTACTGGTTCGAATCCTTCACGAATACGTTTAGACATATTCGCTTTGTCATCGTGTCCTCTGACTTCTGCACGTATCCACCTGTGTTTATATCCTTCAGGTGCTTCTGGGGCATCCAACATTGAAGGCGGTTGCCATGTTTTTCTGCGAGCTTTTTTTGCTCGAGTATCAGCAGATCTGGAGGTTCGATCTGTCATTTGTCATCTCCTTTATACATATTTTGCGTACTCTTCAAGAGGCACCCCTACACGTTTAGCAATAGCTATCTGTGATGGAGTGAGTTTTACACTGCGTGAGCCTTTCTTAGCGGAACCAACACCACGGCTAGCTCCTGCTACAGGGGATTTCACGTTCTTCGTCTCATCGGCGAACTGTTGCGGAAAAAGTTCTCTCATTTCACTATCCACTCTTTGATAATAATGTTTAGTATTCGGAGGAACTCCTTCACCTAATAATTTCTGATGGATGCCCATTGCTGCATAGGTCATTCCTTCATTTTCTCCAAACCATGGGTTTTCTTCTGCCCATTCTTCAGCTCTTGGATCAACAGGTGCAGGTTGTAAGTTTTGCTGCTGGGGTTGTTGAACCGCCTGTTGAGGCTGTTGAGCTGCCGGTCTTTGTTGTCTTTGTTTCAGTCGTTGAGCATTTTGCTCTTCTAAGGAAGTTTTAGCAACTGCTTCTGTAGCTAATGCAATAGCCTCAGCATCACCCAACTCTTGAGCTTCTTTCAACGCTTTTCGTGCTTGCTCTTTTTGGCTCTCTACACGAGTAGCGTATTCGTTAACTAAGGTAGAATCAGAAGACTGCAGTTTAGTTTGAAGCTGAGCATTTTGGTCAGCCATCTGTTTAGCAAGTTTTACTGCTTCTTCGCGCTGACGTTCAGCTTCACGCATACGATAAGTTAATTTATCAATACGTTTCTTTACGCCATCGCTATATTCATTAAGCTCGTCTTCATTAGACGTTTCCCCTTCAGCAGAAAAGTTTACGTCTTGCGCAGACTCTTGAATTACATCAGCCTCATGAATATCTACTTCTTCCTCAGGAAGTTCTAACTCAATTTCTTGTGATTCAGCCATTCTAAGTTCCTTATTGCAGAATATCTTCTGGGTTATTAACAGTGGCTAAAATTTCATCATCGTTGAGGAGACGCATATCGCCGCCTTCAATGTTAAATCTAGCTCCCGCATAGCGACCAAAAATCACCCAGTCGCCCTCTTTACACCATGGACCTTCTGGGAATTTTTCTTTGTCGGAATAAGCATCTGGGCCTAGTCGTACAACAAGCCCAACTATGGTAGCTATCCGCTCTTTATCAAGAGTTTGTTTAGCTAACATAATGCCGCCTTTTGTTTTCTCTGGAGGAGTAAACGGTAGGATAAGAATCCTATACCCAGTTGGGTTAGGTAATTTATCTGAATGAGAATCCACGTTCTCATGCGTTAGAGTAGGTTTCGGTTCTTCAGACGTATCAGACCCGAAATTTAAAACTCTATCCTCTACTTTTTTGCTAGTCGTCATCTATATCTTCCATATTTCCAAGCAGGGTTGTTATCTCTTGTTCAGCGAAATTTAACCCTGAAATTTCCCCAACTATTCGTTGGTACTGAACATAGTCGTTTGCACTCCCCGAAGCGAGTGATTGCGAAAGGTCGTGTTGACGCTCTCGTAATTTGCGGAGCAAATACTCCGAAGTTTTTATAAAATCCATTAGTTAACATAACTAATGAAATCTAAACCTTTAGTCGCCGCTCCTGTTCCTTTAGTTTTTACACTTTTCCCAGGAATGTCGATAGTTTTTTGCTTGAGCTCAGTCGGAGTTGCAAACCCTTCTGAAGAAGCAGTCATTGGTTCTATTTTAACGCCTGCTGGTTGAGAACTGGGTGCAGGATACTCTCGGTTATATCGTTTCATTTAACTCTGCCTCCTCGTTTCATCTTAGGCGACTTTTTAGTTTTCTTTTTAGCTGGTCCCCCTTTTTTCATCATCTTAGGCATTTTCTTTCTACCCTTCATTCTTGTCTCCTTCTGAGTACAAATTATTGAAAGTTACTTTTGGATCCATATAACTGTCATGAATTTCTGCACTGTGTAAGTGCTGACTAGGATAAAAATCAGGTGCGCCTGATCCTGTCTCCCAGAGTGCTGGGTTAGTCGCTCTTACACGGTTGTTAGGAAGTGCAACAATATTACCTGTCCACTTACCAGCATCCGTTAGTTCTAACACATGACTTTGTTTATGTTGTGCTGGGTCATCTGCTATATCATTTCCAGTGTAGTCAACAGTAAATAAATAACGTCCAGTGTGGAATTCATTATCTATCTTACAAAGCCAAGGACTAGAGGAAACACGATCCATTTTGATTACTGCGTGTTCATGAGAACTACAATCCCACGGCTGAGCTAAATGCGTAGGCATAGCTTCAGGCATCTCCGTTAAAACGGAATCTGCAACAAGCGCGGTTATAGGCATCCTAGCCCACATCGCGCCACCGTGTATGTTTTCTGCATCTTCTTCTGCGTCAAGCTCAAACCCCGTAAAGACCACTTGAAAAGATAGACACCTGTCTGGAATGGTGTTTACAGCAAAAACAACTGCGTGTAAATACTCCCCGTGATAGTCTATATGATTGTGTGTAAATTCTTTTCGGATCCATGCGTTAAAATGAGGTATGTTGCTTAATAAATAAGCCACCTATTCCTGTTCTCTGGATTCGCGAACAACCTTCGCAATCTCAGTTAAGTTAGAGTCCATATCCCGCTCGTTCTGCATTTCAGCTTCTTGTAACGTAGCCGCTACTTTTATGTCTGTTTGCTGTTCTTGTGATTCGAGCTTCTCCCTTTCAAGCTGAACTTTACGTTCAGAGTCTCTATCACGCTGATTAATTTTCTCAAACTCAAGTTCCATTTGCTCTTCAAACATTTGGCGTTGCGGATCTTGTTGTTGTGCCGCCATCGCTTGCGCTAGTGCTTGTTCTTGACCTGTTATTTGTTGCGTAGCTTGAGCAGCCGCTACCGCAATCTGACTTTCCATTTCAGGTGGAAGCTGTGGCATTTGACCATCTGGTCCTGGTTGTGGTAATTGAATACCTTGCTCAGCTAGTATCTGCTCCATCTGCACTCGATACTTCAATGCGATATGTTCTTGAATATGCGCTTGTAGTGCTGACATCGCTTGCGGATTCTGTTGTATCTGCGGGCTTTGCATAAACGCCATGTGCGCTTGAATATGTGCGTCATGATTCTGTTGAGGGAAGGCTTTCAATGGAACGTTCATCAACGCATCCATATTTTCCTGAACAGGATCTTTAGGAGTTGGGTCAAAATCAGGAAGAAGCACATCATCAATATCTTTGATATTCAACGCAAGATACATCTTACGGAAGGCTTCTTTCATATTGTGAATCTGGGGTGCGCTTTGCGCCATCTGTAGTTGTGTCTGCGCTAGAATGATTCGTTGCGTAGTGCTAAAGATGTTAGGATCGCAAACAGGAACAATGTCTACACTGTTATTAAAGTCTTGAGAAAAAACAGTTTGCTGTGCGCCTTGTACTTGGTACGGGTATTCAGGAGGTAAATACTCTCCGAACAATCGTTTTAAAATTCTAAACTCATTCTTCTGTGCATAATGCAATCGCTTATGTATAGAAGAAATAACTTTCTGGCCTTTTTCTAAAAGAGCGACAGTAGTGCCTACAGGAGCTTGACTATTGCCATCTCCAGTCTGCTGGTCCATTACTGCCGCAAACCGTTGTCCGGATTCAACTAATAACCCCAGCAGCTGAGCTAAAGTTGCACTAGGCTCCTTGTAAGGCAACGGTAAAAAGGAATCGCGAATAGTACCTCCAGGAGCGTCGACGTCACGCCACTCTCCTGGTTGTAATGGGTCATCTGAACGCTGTATGTTCAATCCGCGTGATTTAAAACCAGCGGGTAGATTAGCAAGTGTGCCTGCATCAATCAGCTGTCTTAATATTGCTGTAGCAGACTTAGTTACTCCACCAATCATGTGGATTAACCCGAATCCATAGAATCCTAATCCAGGAAGGAATTTATAATGCGTAAAGTATTCAATCTTTTTACGCATGGGGTCAATCTCATCGTAGTTCTGTCTAATCGACAAAATCTCACTGTTATCTTGGCAAATTGTTACAATATACGGTAACGCTAGTCCAGTGGTTTCACCATTTGAATCTGTATGTTCGAATCCTTCTATATCTAGTTCTACATGACATTCTAACAAGGTGTATTCTTCAGAAGAACCTGTTCTAGAAATCCCATCTAGTTCATCAATCTTTTCTTGTATGACGTTTTCGTCTGTAGTGTATCCAGGAGGAGTCATACCTGTGTCGCGATAAAAACCACTAAGCTGTAATTTACGCATATCGTTTTCAGTCATTTTAATGACGTGCGTAATGCGAGGAGTGGTATGTAAATCCGTGGTTGTGTACGGAACGACTAAATCTTCAGCTTTTACAAAACGAGAAACGACTCGTCCCATCGAAGGATCGTAATAACACTTTTTAAATGCAGATCCTGCTAACGGAAGGAAGAACAACATTTGATCCATTTCAGGATCGTATTCTTCCATCTTATACATTAGCTGATAATTCATGAAATCTTTTACGCGGTTAGCCTGCATCAGTTTAGGGTCGTTAGTTGCTCCCATAACCTTTGTATCTACAGGTCCATTAGCCGGTAAAAGTTCTTTGTATGCCTGTGCTTGGAAATGCGTAGTAGCTTCAGCTAGTAACGGGTGATATACCCCACTCGCGCCTTCAAACGGTTCACTACGAGCCTCGCTATCAATCCCTAACAAGTCAAGACCGTTTCTAAACGTCTCATACCAGTCTTGTCGTGAAGATAAGTCGTCTTCGTAAGAAGAAATAAGCTGTGAGGAGATTTTGCCTAGAGCACTATCCTCAAGATAGTCAGCCATGTTCTCACCGAAAGGCATTTCTCCCTCAGCTTGCAATGCTTCGGGGTAAAGAACATTATCATCCTCGTCGAAAAGGATTTCTAACTCTTCTTCGCCCTCAAGATCTTGTGGAACTTGGATTTCTGCCATAATTCGCCACCATACTCTTCTTTTTTAACTCAGTAAATCAATAATATGCACGGACTCGGGGGTAGTATTCCTCTTCGTCTTGATAATCGCTCTCTAAACGCAAAAATCCCCCGTTTCTAAAGCGCATTAACGCTAAAGTCGTCGCATCCACGCAATCGTCGTTCTCTCCGTTAGGGAAATCAACAATTTCGTCCAATAATTCCTGTGCCCAAGACGTTTCAGGCAACCAAACGCGACCTTCTTGGAAAATCGCACTTACCGTATTGAGTCTTGCAATCTTATCTTGTCCTTTGCTAGGAGAAAACGTGTTAATCGGTATTCCTTGTCGCCGTAATTCTTGCGTTAGTGGGATACCCGACGCTTTTGTCTCAATTATTACAGAATCAGGGTCCCAATGCTCGTATAAACGCATCGCCTCGCGCTTGAGTTCGGGAAAGTCTAGCCGTTCTTTAACACAATCCAACAGAATCAGGTGTGCGTCAGCCCCACTGTACAGTTGATCGCCTATTTTACCCTCGGGATAAAACACTCCCCACGTGGTTATTGCCGTATAGTCAGCACGTTCGGACTTTAAAAACGCCGTATCGTAACTTTGTATCAAATAATCGCAAGTAGGCGGGTTATCTTCAGACCAACGCTTAACCCATTCCTTCGGAATGATAGAAATACCTTCACCAGTTGGACGCTGCATATACTGAGCTGCCCATTTAGACGGAGGTATCGAAGATTTCGTTGCTTGAAGTTCCTCTAGTTTCCAGAACTCAGGCCATAACGGTGTGCCTGATGGCAAAATTGCAGGGAATTCTATTAACTCCCACTCATCGCCCCCTTTCTCCTGCGTCATTCGTTTGATTAACTTACCCGTTAAGTCCTTTTTAGACCAACGAGTCATCACAATAACGATAGCACCTCCTGGTTGTAGACGCTGACGCGGCCCAGTTTGATACCATTCGTACGCTTCGTCTAACGCTTTGTCAGAAAACGCGTCTTGTTCAGAGTGCGGATCGTCAATAATAAACAAATCCGCACCTCTCCCTGCGAGAGCACCCCCAATACCAGAAGCATAGTACTCTCCCCCCTGAGAAGTCAGCCATTTACCAGCACTTCGTGAGTCAGCCTTTAGCTGTGTGCTGGGAAAAATCTCTGCATAATCATCGCTTTCAATTAAGTCACGCACACGTCTACCGAAATTTATTGCAAGGTCAGCGGTGTGTGTTGCTTCAATGATTTTTAACTTAGGGCGTTTGCCTAACAAGTAGGCAGGAAACAGATATGACGCAAACTCAGACTTAGTATGTCTGGGCGGCATATTGATAATTAGTCTTTTTGATTCACCGTTTGCAATCTTGTCGAAAGCCTCAGCCATTTTCTTATGGTGAGACCCTGCAATAAACTCAGGCCAGATATTTAATACAAAATCATAGAAGGTCGCTGCGGAAGAATCTCGTTTATCGCGTAAATCTAACTCTTCAAGAAGAAGGGTAAACTCCTTAGCTTCTTGTTTTGACAGGTGCGAAAGATCAACATTTCGCAACTGGTCTAGTGGGTCGCTCACCTCGGACCGAAGACTCTAGATTCAGCTTCCTCTTCAGCAGCTCTTCTTGCAGCTCTACGAGCCGCGATTCTTTCTTTCATTCCTCTACCTAGTTTCACAGGATTTATAGGAGCTAAGTCTAATGCTTCTACTAATTTTTCCAGACCTTCAGCTTCCTTTACATCTTTTAGAGCACGTGCTTGAGAAACTCCTGGAATCTGACTCACTAATAAATCTTTAATAACTTGATTCATTGGATCTTCTACTACGTCACCGTCAGCGAGCTTTTTTGGAGCTACCGACCCTCCGTAAGCCATGCCTCGAATCTGGTCTGGTGTTGCAGGAACCATAGACATTCCAGGGGTAGAGGTCATCTGGTCAGCTAGTTGCATTCCTACTCCTTGAATCTGGGGATTAGGGTCTTGCATCATCTGCATTACTTGAGGAACGCTAAAATAATAAGTGTCGTTCGGAGTTCCTATAGGACCACCGCGAGCCATGCTCGCAATTCCACCTTGCTGCTGTAAAAGTTGCAGGGCTTCCTCTTCTGTAAGTGTTTGTTGGAGAGCTTGATCAGCTTGCGCTTGAGCTGCAAAATCAGCTCCTTCTTGAGCTTGTTGAGTTTGATAATCCATTTGTTTTAATGCATCGTCAAGTAAAGCCGCGTCTTGCTGTCCAATCTCCTCTGCCATAATTTCCTCAACAGCAGAAATATTGGGAGCTGCACCTTCAATTAGATCTCGAAGCTGTTGATCCTCTCTAGCTTTTCTCTGAGCTTTTCTTGCTTGTTTTGACGAATATGCTGTTGCTCCCGCAGTAGCAACTGCTCCTATTATCGCCGCCGTTATAAAAGTCATAGTTCTTTTTCCTGTAATTGAACAATTAAATTTTCAACTTGTTTAATGTCAGGAGGAAGTAAGTTCACATCTTCAAACGACTTAACGATTACTTCATCCTCAACATCGTCTATGTTTAATTTATCTGTTGCATGTACGGTAATAAAAATACATTCTGTATGAGTGTACATTGCGCGTTTAGTTCCTGCTTTTGTAATCCCTTGATAAGGAGCAGAAATACGCTCTAACCCGTCTTCTGAAAAAATCGTCATCTCACCTTCCATCAAGAAAAACGGATGGTTTTTATTGTGTATTTTCGTAACGATGAACACCCCTGCAGGATTGGACATTTGTCGAATATACTGTCCGTCTGCGAAACTGTGTCTAAGTGGGTTTACCTCGTCAACGTCTTCTATTTTAGAAGGGTGTTGAACAACGGCTTGTTCGAACTGGGTAATTTTTTCTCTGAACTCTTGTTGTTTTCTTTTATATTCTACAAACTCTTGTACTTCACTAAATGTAAATTCGTGTTCCAGATCTAACGGAACAGTCTTTTTTACAACCGACAATTCGCTCATTTATAGCTCTTGCCGTAATAACCTTGTTTGTAACTTAAACCACCGCCATTAGCTTTCTTTGCAGTTTTCGCAGCTTGCCTAAAATTCTCAGCGGTCGGTGCACCTTTCTCACCTTTCTTTCGCATCCGCTCACCCGAGCCTGCTGCTATACGCTTACGCTTCGCGTTGATATTTGCGTACAATCCTGGGCGACCACCCGTGGCCATCATATCGCCATCACGTCTAGCTTTACGCATTATTATTCTCTGGGCTTGTTGAGCCTTTTCTAACGCTTCATCTGAATCCATATATTCATCGCGCATATCCTGCACTAGGTCATCGAACCCTTCGCGGCCTTCTCGGGGAAGCCCTATCTGCTCATCAACTTCCCTAGACGCTTTCTGAAAATCCATAAACTCTTTATCGTCATATCGTTTAATCTTTGAGGGATCCAGCGAATCGCCTAACATATCAAATAAACTTCCTAGACCCTTTCCTTTTCCCCCAGGACCACCAGCCATTCCAAGCATTAAAGCTAACTCAGGCCCAATAGACTCTTCCAATCCAGGAGTATTACTTAATCGTACAGATAAACTGGACTCATCCAGCGGCCCAGACATATCTCGCATCTGTTCCATGGTCAGCGTATCTTTGTTCGTGTTTTGCAGTGCTCGCAATAACATAGGTAAGTTGTCCATGATCTCTGGACCAAGAAGCATTTCACCGCCACCGCGTAACAGGGACATCAAGCCGCCTCCGTCGTTAAGCCCAGCTTCTTCGTCGTAGATTGCTTGCATATCATCCATTACCATTTCACCCTATCGGCCCAATAAGCCGCTGACATTTTTCCTTTCTTTATGTTTCTTCCATGGCGAGCTTTGAAACTCTTACGCCGCGCCTTTTGTTTTGCTGACTCACCCTTCTTAGGCTTACCCGCAGTTTTGACACCCTGTTGCCCAAAACGAATGAGTTTTAATGTGTGGCCTTCCTGCGCTAATACCATATGCGATTTCTTCGGATGGCTGGGTGTACGCTTTGGTTTGTTTACACCCTTTAAATTATGCTTCTTAATTAAATTCGCTTTACGAGTTTCGTGTGCCATGTGCGAATCGTAACTGGAAAAATTTTACTACGCTAGTAGGTCAATATTCTGTCTGGTACTGGCAATCTGTACTTCTACCTTACCATTCTTGGCGATATATAACTTTGACTGCAGATTTTGTACCGCTTGTCGCCTTTCCTCGCGCTGAGTATTTTCCATCAACTTCTGATACCGCTCTTCGGCTACCTGCCGCCACGCTATTTGGTTAGCTGGTGTAAGTGCTCCTACGTCCATTATTTAAAGATCAGTATGATCCCTCCAATTAATATAAATGCACAAAGTAACCCTATTGCTGTTACTCCCATAATTATCCAAATCTGTCGAATCATTTTCTTACGAGCAGCGGCCCTAGCTTTAATAGCTTCCATCTGTCGTTTATGAGCTGCTTTTTGTCTTGCCTTAGCCTCGTCCCAGCGTTGTAACAATGCCGGATCGTGAATCACGAGCATATCGTGGAGTGACTTCTCCCACTGATCACGTCTATGTTTTATCGATTCCAATTTCAAAAGCTCCTGCGAACTAAGGTTACTAATAACCGAATCTTTCTTCTCGCGCTCAAATGAATCCAAGGCGTCAGAGAACCCTTGCATTAACTCAACGGCTTTAGCTGCTCCGTCGCCAACTTCGTTCAGTTTATTAATGGCAGTGGAGATCGTGGATAGAATTGCACCGGCGGCGGCGACTGATTCGATTATCATAGTGGGGCCAATCGTAACTCCCAGATAGCATACCACGCAACAGCCTAAAAAAATTTGGCGAAAATTTTCAAGGCCGGAGTCCCAATACACATTGCGAAAAATTTTTGAGTAGGGAACCTATAGCAAAAGTACAGCGGAAAAAGAGTCGGGAATCAGGTAGTGGTGGGTGGGCGGGAGCGGGAAAGTCAATAGGGGGTATACCCCTAATTTAGCGGGCCGCCCCAATATCATATTTAGCTAGGCTAGTCAAGCACTAATTTTAGACATAAAAAAGCCCGCGCTAGGCGGGCTTAGTGTTAGCTAACTAATTAGTTAACTATACGCGAGTCCAGATAGGGAATGACTCACCCCCCATTGCATCGCGTAGTTTTTGACTACCGCGCTTACCCCATTTATTACCAAGGGCTAGCGGAAGATATACGCCGATGACCTCATTAGTAGATGACTTATTTATACAAGCCTCTTCAATCTCGGCGGCGCGTTCCGCGTCAATAGTGACTATGCCTTTATCGTTAAGACCTTGAGCCATCTCACGATTCATAATCTGACCTTGAGGCGGGTAAGCATTAAGTACCGCCTCTAGTCTAGGGTCATTAGTTAGTTTATAGCTACCTACTAAACCAGTAGACGCAGATTGCTTAACCACTAAATTTTTAGCAATAGCTAAATTAGGGTTAGCTATA
>VTLG01011662.1_pt1 | contig 15969 bp, 20 predicted proteins | sample 4694571 | NCBI WGS metagenome assembly VTLG01 (sample SAMN12604809, study PRJNA352737) | marine metagenome | biome: ENVO:00000447; feature: ENVO:00000209|ENVO:00000569|ENVO:01000036; material: ENVO:00002151; isolation source: viral sequences binned using virsorter ...
ATTAATTTTAGAGTATGCCTTTGATCACTTGAAGTTTCGTACTCTATATTATTAAACAATTCTGATCTAACATATTTTAACGTGGAATAAATAGTATCATCTATATCCTTTAAACTTTTCAATAGAACCATTCTATTATATAAATTTCCAGTATTTTGTCGAAGTGCAGAAAGTTTAATATCTTTCAAAGATTCTATACTATCACCTGCATAATCAGAAATAGTACCAGTATCATCAGTTCCATCTTCTAACCATTCATAATACTTTTCCATAAAATTTGCAAATCTAGTAACATCAGACCCTGATTCCGTAGCATAATCAGTAACCATATGAGAAGGCAACTGAGATCGCACAAAAGCCGAAAGTTTTTTATTAATACTGTCAAATAAAGAAGGCATTAAACGATTTCCTTAATCATAGTTATTGAAATATCTGTAGATTCTATTTGTAATATTTGCCCCTTAGCAGGAGTTACATCTATTTCATCTATTTCTGCATAAATATCAATATAAGTATTTCCAGAAATTATAGTTTGTATATTTATAGCAGATAACTCAACCTTTCCAGTAACATAATCTATAGTTCCTGCATTAGAAACTACTGGGCTAGATTTACCCACAGCTGTATCATATAAAAAAACTATCCCATTAGAATCGTCACCAAAAGCCAAAGTAGTAGAATTGTTGTAAATATTAAATGTATCAGATGATAATCCACCCTTAATCAATTCGGAATTATATTTCAAAGAAAAGGTATCATTTAAAGAAGAATCTGTATTAGGAGTTACCTGTTTTCTCAATTTAATTTTCGTATTATTACTAACAATCGCAGTATCAGTTTTATCTATATCAGAAACCAATTTTGAATATCTAAAAGAATTATCAAATGAAGATAATTTACCACTACTATAATTAGAAATTGTATTAGTGATAGAATTTTGAATAGTACCTTCTGGATTGGTTGATATATTAGGATTATATTTAACAGTTGAAGACACATTAACATAAGTGTAATCTGGATCAAGTACTTCTGGAATTGTGGTAGCAACTCTTTTAGATTTTAATATAGTATCTGTAATATTAGTTTTATCAGTACTAGTTAATGTGAATCCACTCTTGGGTTTTACTACGATAAACACTTTTCCATATTGAGGTGGATCTGAAACTTCACCACCATAAGCAACCACAGAATCTGCATTTGCAAACTCGGCTAAAACTATTGACTTATAATCGTCTGCAGTGACTGCTCTTCCTTGAGTTTGAAACCATTTCGGGGCATTAAATTTGATATTCGAAATGGTTTGTATATCAGCACCTCCAGAAGCAACTGAATCTACTGCGACATCAATTGAAGATACGCCACTAACAGACCCTGCAGTAAATGTTCTTGATGTCACGGAATCATCTTGACCCAATTTATTTGAATTTGTACCACTAGTAGTCAAGTATTCTATATCAATAACATTACCATCCTGAATAGCTTTTCCAAAAACACCATCTCCAAAATAAATTTCATATTTCTTATCATGAGCTTCTTGAATAAAATATGTATTAGAGGTGGCAGTCAAAGATTGTATATTGTCATATTGTGTATAAAGTGTAGATGTAGCAGAACCAGGATTATCCTTAACTTTCACTATTAATGTTGATGTATCCACTCCAACATTAGGAATAACAAACCTCTGTTCCACATTATTCGTGTTAGCTGTCCACTGATAAGTATATTTTTTTCCTTCCGTTATAGAAACATTAGTTATAGTCCTACTTGTTGATGCAGCAGTCACAGTCGTACTAACATAATCCTTTAAAGTATAAAAGGTGTAAGTCTTTCCATCGCTAACCGTCGTAAAAGTAGTATATTGGGGAATTGTCACTGCATTTGTATCTGATACTGATTTAGTAATATTCAAAGTCACCGTAGCAGAAGAACCTGTTTGAGATTTTGGAGTATAACCTAGAGATTTCGATAATGAAACAACTGAATCCCTGTTTTCCGCACTATCCAAAAACATTTCATTAGCTACCATATTGAGATAATAAGCCATATAATGAGTATTATACGACAACAAATCTACAATAACAGATAAAGCAGAACCTTCAAAATCATAATCAGTTAATTCCCCCTGAGAACGCAAAAAAGTTTTCAGATTAGATTTTATATCATCAAAATCCAATTCTGTTATATTTAGTTTTGAAGTTGTAATAGGCATATTATTTTACTCTTTCTAGTAGAAAATCTATTTCTATTGGATCGGTGTCATTGACAAAGGAAAATACAACTCTTACTTCATATTTATTATTATCCTCATCCCCCTCAACACTGACACCTTCCAATTTAATTCTGGGTTCATAATTATTTATAACTCTGGTTATAGTAGTTTCTATAATACCAGCTGTTATTTTATCCATAGGTTCAAATAAAAGATCTGTTATCCCACCATTGATTTCAGGGTGAAATGGTTTATCATGTATTCCAAACAAGACTAAATTCCTAACACTCTGTTTAATAGAATTCACATCAGTTTTTTTAGCTATATCCCTAGTTTTTGGGTGGATTAAAAAATCCAAATCTATATCTTTATAAATTCTACTTTCTAATTTTCCTTGAGCCATTTTCTTTACCCCATTGTCATAAGGTCTACATCTATTGGTACTACTGCACCAGCAATTTCCTTAACTTTACCCTCTTTGGGACCAGATTCACCAATAGATCTAAGAACTATAGAACTTGTCATAAACGGTTCCATAATTTCTAATGCTGCAGTTGCAGCAGCTTTGGAAATAGGTTCTGGATTTAACGGACCTGCAGCAGTTTTGAGTGCTGCATATGCAGCCATCATAGCTTCAGAAGGACCTAATGTTACAGAAGTTGCATTTAATGTAATTTCTGATCCACCATCAACTTCAAAAGTCTTACAGTCAATAGAAATTTTTTCAGTATCCATTGTTATAGTGTTATCACCAACCTTAAATTCTATTTTAGTTGGACTTTCAACACTAATATCAGAATCCGATTTTACTTTATATGTTCCATCGGTATCAAGATCATAATTGCCATCAGTATGCAAATTAATATTTCCAGCAACGTAAACATTTTTGCCCTTTAAAGTGAGTTCATAATTATCACCAATAATTTTGGTAACTTTGCTACCATCGGGGTGATATTCATCAAATGTCCCAGACCTATGATTTATATTTATTCTTTCTGATCCTTTAGTGTCATCTATTTCTAATACATGACCAGATTCACTTTCCATTACATTATTATAAGGATATTTCGCATCATATTCAGTTTTAGGTTCGTCCCAACTTCCAGAAGTAGAATTGACTCCAGTTTTTTCAGCTCTTTCACCAACTAAAGTCCCACTAGAATCACCAACTGCAAGCTTATTAGTATTTATGTCAGTTGGTTCCTTAACACCCGAAGGTTTTTCTGGTTTGTCTGTATTAGTTTCGGGATCATTAAACCCCTTATTTGGATTATTTTTAGTTACATTACCATAATCTATCATATCAGTCATTATAGGTTCTTGTGCATTCTCACCATCCCTAAAAAACCCCAACACCCAAGTTCCTTCCTTAGGACCTACGGGAGTACTTCCCGGATTCATATTTAATGGCATAGCAGGATATGCCCAAGGCAAACTTTCAGTTGGAATATCCCTTTTATTCTCAGTATGAAAACCAAGAATTCTAACCCTACATCTCCCAAGTTTTAATGGATCTTGTCTATCTTCAACAACTCCTTGCCACCAGACAAACCCTGATCTTCCCATATAATTTTTAATTTCTCTCATAATTATGTCAACTCTTTAAAAAAGGAATCCTTTACCAAATCTAAAACACATTCGTATGTCTGTCCATCTATAAAATGTCTAACTGCAGCAATTAAATATTTTCCACTATAAAGTTTATCGGGATCAGTACTTGCACCATCACCCTCCATAAGCGAAGGCAATTCAAAATCAATTGTAGATCCCACTTTTAACTTAGTATTTCCTGGAACAGTCATATTAATCCTAAAATTATTTAGTTGTTGCATTTGACTAATCCTAGGAAGTATCGTATTTTTTATTTCATTGGATTTTTTATCTGAAAATTGTTTATCATGTACTGGAATAAATTTAACATAACTATCAAAAATTTCATTAAGTTCCTCAGGTTTTTTTAGAATAGTTGCATTATTAGTAATATGATTATGATCTTCCCAAGTATCTAAATAATCAAAAGTTATTTCTTCATACTCCCTTTTAATAATGTCATGCAACAACACTTTACTTGAATACATCCCAGTTCCAATATTCCGTATAATATCAAAATGGCTTTGAATAGTATAATCATTAGGGACTAAAAAATCATCTTCACCCTCAGGCAAATTCTTTGGTTTCCATTTATAATTTTGTACTGACGTTTCACTTACTAAAGTTTCTATAGATTTAAATTTATAACCATCAATATCTTCATAAAAGACATAATTAGAACCATCTGATTTAGGATTTTGTGCTCGGGCACATAACCAATTCAAAGCATCAAAAGGACGCCAATTCGGTATTATAATATCATGATTACCCTTTGTAATTTCCACATCTGCTTCTACACCCAAATTATTTTCCGTTATGGAAGAAACAATATCTGATATTTTAGAAAACGAATAAGCTTTACTAATTCTATTTTTTGCATTTTCAAGATATTCTGGGGTTATAAAATGGATAGTATATTCAGAACTTCTTTCTCCTCTTCTACTGTAAGGATCTATCTTATAAACTCTAAACTTCACTTGAATATCTTCAGAATTTGGATCAGTTGGATTACCAAAAGAAATAATAATTTCCTCATGACCAACAATTGGAAACTCTGAGATTAAATTTTCTGTATCCGAAACATTTAAATTTCCTGATATAGAATTTTTAAAAATACTTTCAAAAAGATTTAATTCACTAAGTATAAATTTTAATCCAATAGTATTTCCACTCGCAGTAGAAACCATTTGAATATCAGTAACTGCAAAATCTCCAGGAATTATTCTACTAGCCATTTATTTTTTCCACTAATTCTTTTTCTACCTGTTCAATAAGTTCTGGTGATAAAACGTTTATTTCTCTCCTAATATCATTTAATGCAATTTCATATTCCGCATTTGTAACTTTAGTATTATTAGAAGTATCCAATTCATAAGTGGCACGAGAAATTATATCGCCATTAGAATCTTCATAATGATGAACTGCATTTCTGCCAATAGTATCTCCACCGACATCAATTATACCTTTAGCACCCTCACCAACTGGTCTGGGATCACCGCCTTGGATAATAGCTATTCCGGGATTAGTGTCATCAAAACCCCCACCCGTCTGATCACTACCAACCATATCTTTATATGTTACCTGAAGTAAATCTGAATCAAACTTAACACAAGTTGCATATGGTTTAGGACTTGCAAAAGAATTTATATCAGTTATTCTTTCTCCTGGATAAAAAAACCAAAATTGTGATTTCTGGTCCTTTGAAAAATGTTGTTTTTCTAATCTATATACTCTATTAGGATATTTTTTATCGATAAACCTTTGCAAACTTTGTTCATCCATACACCAATCATGATTAGGATCTTCAACACCGTTTAAGTGTAATAAAACCCAATGCAGCATGGAATCATTATATTCTTCATGAGCCATAACCTCTGGTCTTTGACCATGAGAATTTCTTTGATAAAATGAAGTAATAAAATCATTCAAATTATCTCTTATTTTGACTCTTCTGGTTAAATCAGTAATATTCTTTAAAACACTATCACCTTTAATGTCGTAAGAAATCTTTGGAAAAGAATTAAAGTATTTTAAACTCATTATCCACCTCGTGTAGGCATAACTTTTTCTTTAAACCCTAAAGAAAATTCATATCCAACCGGACTACCATCTCGTAAAGGTTGAAAAGAATCGTTAGGAGTATAATTAACCTCAACCTTTTCTATAACACATTCTCGAATTTTAGGTAATCCAGTAGCACCCCGAAAAATTATTGAAACACTATCAGGATATCCAAAATATCTAGAATTTCCAGGTTTTAAAGTAGGCATCGAAGCATCCTGAAATGCCTCTATAATACCCCTAATTATACTTGATTCTGCAGAATTTCTAGGATAACATCTATGAGTAAATTCCCACTCTTTAAATTCCATACCCTTAAAATAATGTTCTTCATGAGTATTCATTGCTTGACCAGATTTTTTCATAACAACATTCTTATATCTTTCTGGAGTTGCGTGTTGTTTAGCACTATTAGTGATACCTCTCCACGCTTTTTTATACCAAGGAGTTTTTTGATCATTATCACCTATTCCAAAATCTGCTGCAACCGATTTATCTTTAGCAAATTGATTTTCTTCAGTTTCCCAACTTGATGCAATGGAATCTGTAATTTCTCCAGGAAGAGGCAAACAGATATTAGCCCCAGAGCCGCCAACTGAAGGATGTGGGATTAGTGAATATTGAACCCAGTAATTATTATCTCTTAAATTATTAGGATAAACAAAAGCCATAATAGTCCACCCTCCGTTTTTATTATTTACTTTTATTTATAAATAATCATATGGCATATAAAGGAAATTTTAAACCATCCAACAGAAAAAAATATTTAGGCAATATCAATAGAGTCGTATTCCGTTCTTTATGGGAAAGAAGATTTATGATCTATTGCGATAATAATTCTCAAGTATTAAAATGGTCAAGTGAAGAAATAAAAATAAAATACATAAGTCCTATTGATAGAAAATGGCATCTTTATTATCCCGATTTTTATATAAAAATCAGAAATCAATATAAACAATTAGAACATTTAATAATTGAAGTGAAACCAAAGAAATACTGTAAACCACCAAAAGAAGGCAAAAACAAAAAAACATTTCTATGGGAATCTAAGAATTTTGTTATAAATAAAGCAAAATGGGATGCTGCAAATGAATTTTGTGTGAGTAAGGGATGGAAATTTAAAATCTTAACAGAAGATCAATTATTACCATAATGTTATACGAAGGAATTTTCGACAAATTAAAAAAATCTGCCAAATCTGCAGGCCGAGCATCTGCAAAATGGTTACGTCAACAGGCAGCCAAATTGGACTCAACATCACCATTAACTTTATTAAAAGACAGGGACAAATTAGTATCCACTCCCCAAGTTGGTAGAATGTATATGTATCTATATGACCCCCGAGACAAGAAAAAATTGCCCTATTATGATAGATTCCCTCTTTGTGTAGTTGTTGACAAATATAACGGAGGATTCATGGGGATAAATTTACACTATGTCCCTCCACAACTTCGTGCAAGATTTATGGACAGTTATGCAAATAAATCAGGAAATTCCCTAAACGTACCATCAAAACTTATAAAATCTAAACCTTGGAGTAACACTGTTAAAAGATACTTAACAAAACAAGTGAGAAGTAAATTCTTAACTGTACCTTCATCGGACTGGGATATGGCAATATTTTTACCAGTAGAAAGGTTTGAGAAAAAAAGTAAATCTAGTGTCTGGTCGTCAGGGAGGTAATACAAATGAACGAACGATTTTCAGCAGGAACAATACTACAATATATAGCAAAAAATAGGGGATATGCCCCTTCATCAAGATATAAAATAAATCTTAATGGATATGGATCCACAGTAAATGATATGATTGGACATACTTGTCATAGTGTATCAATCCCCGGAATATCTTTTGAAGTAGAAGATTACTTACAAGGATATGGATCAACTTACCCCTTTCCAGTCCAACAGGCATATGAAAATATTGAAATGACAATTCGTTGCACTCAAGGATCCGAATCTAAAGGTTTACCAGAATTGAGATTTTTTCAGGGATGGATAAACCAAGTTGCTAATAGGTCTGCAGGAGTAATAGGATTTAAAGATGATTATGCTAGTGATGTAGATATAGAATATTTAGACAGTAATTTAAAACCAACATTCAAAGTAAGACTATTATCGGCATACCCTACAAATGTCGGTGCAGTGGAACTCACCTATGAGGGAATGGATCAAATAGAATTTACAGTCGAAATGGCTTACGATATTTGGTTAGCGAATGATGAAATATAAAACTAGGAGTGAATAAATTATGCCTTTACCAAAATTAGATGTTCCAACCTATGAATTGGATCTTATATCCTTAGATAAAAAAATTACATATCGACCATTTTTAGTTAAGGAAGAAAAAATCCTAATGATAGCAATGGAAGGTGAAGATCAAAAAGAAGTTGTTAATGCAATGAAACAAGTAATTTCAAATTGTATTATAGACGAAATTAATGTGGAATCATTACCATTGTTTGAATTGGAACACATTCTACTTAATCTGAGATCTAAATCAGTAGGAGAAAAAACTACCATTTCCATTACTTGTCAGAATTGTGAAAAACCTATACCATTAAGCATAGATCTTAATAAAGTAAAGGTGAAACAAGATAAAAGTCATACAAAAGAAATTCAAATAACAGAAAGTATTGGGATAATGATGAAATACCCAAAACTAGATTTGATGTTAGATGAAGAACTCTTAGCAGACAGTAACAAAATATTTGATATCATTGAAGAGTGTGTAGATTTCATATGGGATGAAGATGAAACTTATAAAATGGAAGACTACACAAAAGAAGATAAAACAGAATTTTTTGAATCATTATCACAAATGCAATTTGACAATATAAGAGAATTTTTCGACACCATTCCAAAACTTTCTTTGGACGTAAACTACACTTGCACTTCATGTAAACACAAAGCAAAAACCGTTTTGGAAGGTATGGCAAATTTTTTCGGATAATGTTGAGTCATGATAATCTCCAAAATATGTATATGACAAATTTTGCAATGATTCAACATCACAAATACAGTTTAACAGAATTAGAAAATATGATGCCTTGGGAAAGAGAGATTTATGTTTCCCTTTTAGCAGAACACGTAGAAAAAGAAAACGAAAGAATTAAAAAAGAAAACCAAAAAATGTCTATGAAAAAAAGGTAAGAAGTCATGGCAGATTCACCTAACATAAAAGATTTATCTAACCAAGTTAAAGAATATAATTCAGCATTAGCTGAATCCTCATCCTTTATGGAAGATTTGACTGGATCTATGGATAAATTTTCCTCTGGTCAACAAGCTACATCAGCAGAACTAGACGCACTTACAGATCAAATGGAAGACTACAAAAGATCTGCTGAAGATGCGAAAAATGCAGGATCCTTAACAGAAAAACAGTATAATGATATTACCAAAGCGATGGATAAATCCCAATCGCAAATGGAAAATTATCAAAAGGCATTAACAGACGTTGATGCTGGAGTTGAAGGTGCTGAAGGTAGGTTAGACGGATTAATGACATCCCTTAGAGGAGGTTTGGAAAGTTTATCTTCGGCACAAGAAAAAGTAGATTCAGACATTGGAAATTCTGTATCTGATCACCGTAGACAGATGGCACAATTAGGTGATACTTGGCAAACAATCTCATTAGGGTTAAATGATTCATTTGATATTTTCATTAATAAATTAAAAGAATCCAGTATCGAAAACCACCAACAAACTGGAAATATTTTAACAAGAACTCTAGGTAAAGGTTTAAAGGGAATAGGAACTGGATTATTTGGTGATGAAATCGTAGGAACTCTTGGTGGATGGGCAGATGCTGCAAAAGAAAATGCTTATTTTCAAGCATTCATGGGTCCACGTCTAGCTAGAATGGAAGAAAAAGCAAAAGTAAAACGTCAAAAGAAAGCAGAAAAACTAAGACAAAAAATTCTAGCAAAACAAGAAAGACAAAGTCAAATTGATTCTGGAGAATCCCAACAGACGGCTTGGGAAAAATTGATGGATAGAAACCCCTTTAAAGAGGGGATGGAAGCAGTTGAAGAAGCAAGAATTGCTGGGTTTAATGACGAGTTTGGAGTATTAGCAGAAAATATTGGAGATTCTATATTAGACACAAGAGGTGGTGAAAATATAGGAGAAATATTATCTGCAAGTAATGAACAGATAGAATCAGAAAAAGCAAAAGCCCAAGCTGCCCAAGATGAAATGACAAGAATTCGTGCAGAAGAACGTGGTATGAAAGTGCCTGAATTAATCCGAGATCAAATGGCACTTCAACAAGCTGCAGAAGCAAGACTTGCTACATTACAATCATATGTTGAAAGAGATGATACGGGTGACATTCCAGGCATAACAGAAGATAATGCACAATCTATAGCACAAGATTTAGGTTTAAGAGGAAGTCCACCATATCTAAAAACGATGGTTGATCTAATGGAGGATATGTTAAATGTTGGAGAAAAAAATCTTGACATAAACAAAGATCAATCCAAAGGTAGTGAATCCCAAGATTTATCTACACCACTTGATGAAATAGAAGGATTTGATCCAGGAGCAAAGATCAAATCAATTGGTGATGGAATATTAAATTCTATAAAAGGAGTTATTGACGGCATAACATCAATTTTGCAATCTGTGATTAAACTTTTCAAGACTTTGGTTGATGGAATAGCAGACTTGATAGGCAAGATTGCAAAAACAATAACTAACACGTTTATCACCTTGATGAAAGGACTAGGTGAAGGAATCGCTGCATTATTCCAAGCATTAGGTAAAATCGATCCCTATTCCCTAGCAATAGGTGCAGCTGCACTGGGAGTTGTAACCTTAGCGATAATGGGAATGGCGACTGCACTCAGAATCGCAGCTCCATTCTTCAAAGTTGTATTAGGAGGTCTAGTCAAAATAATCGGAGCGATTGGTAAAGTGATAAAAACAATTGGTCAAGTAATTGTTAATATCATGGGTGCAATCGTAGAAGGTATAACATCATTAGCAGAAATTCCCTTTAGGAATTTCGTAGGTCTTGCAGCAGGATTTGTTGCATTAGGTGCTGGTTTAGTATACTTCGGGATAGGTTCAGCATTAGCAATCCCAGGACTATTGGCTTTAGGAGTTGCATCAATTGGATTATCTAAACTTTTTGAAGCTTTCCCAGGAGGTGATCAGATCTTCCTGCTTGCACAAGGATTTATTGCATTAGCAGGAGCCGTAGGTGCTTTTTCACTATCTGCACTATCACTTATTCCAGTGATACCCCTACTAGGAGCATTGTCTGTAATTCCATTCGCAAGTAAACTTTTGAAATCACAAACAGAAATAGACCCCAAAGATCAGGGTCCTATGACTCAAACAATGCAGGTACAAACACTCCAAGTAGGAAAGTTTGCAGAATTTACACCTGAAACTAGAACTGTGGTAGGAAAACAGGAGGAGAATTTGGATATGAGAACTGAAATGATGGGATCTGGGTCTCAGGTTACAATGATAACTAGTAATAACACATCAGTATCTAGTAATAATAATCAAACAATTGGATTAAAACGAACGGCTACCGATAATAGTTTAATTCAATCCACATACCATCTTTCACCAATCTAAAAAAACTCAAAAAAAGAGGGGGGATATTTTCCCCCCTTATCGTTGTGTTATTTGACTTAAGACTCTTCAGCCAATTTTTGGAAATAAGATATATTATCGTCATCCTTTAATTCTGGAGCCTTAGGAAAGTTGAAAATCAGAAGTATCTTTAGATTTAGGTTTTTCTTCAACAATTGTTTCTTCAACTGCTTCAAATTTTACCCTATCGGTTCCACCCTGGAACCCCATAATACGTTCAAATTTTTCCTTCAACTCATCATAAGATTTAAATTTATCTTCAGCAACTAAATCAGAAAGACTATGTTGTTGATTATAAACTGTTTCGAGTTTATCATCATCTCCATCCATAAGCGAAGAAGTCGGATCAAATTCACTACGATCATAATTTACAAATCCATCTAACGTACGGATTTTTATTTTAAAATCTGCACCCTGCCAAAAATCAAAAGGATTAATTGGACTTTCGTCCTCAAACTCTGGATTCATAGCTTCCTGAACTTTATCAAAGATTTTCTTCCCATACTTATAAAGGAATACTTTACCTTCATTATCAGGATTAGCGGGATCAGTAATTACTAGAATATTAGAAACAAACTGCAATTTTCGTTTTTGTTTTCTAGCTTGTTCCTTTCCTTCATCTGTACCGTTATTCCACAAACTAGTATTATATTCACTGACTGGATCAGATTGGTTGATAGTAGTTCGAGAATTTTCAATATACCAACCTCCTGGACCTTGAAATCCATGTGAAAATATTCGAACCCAAGGAATATCTTCCCCTTCAGTTTGTGGTAAAAATCTAATTACAGCATACCCATTTCCAGACTTATCACGTTCTGGTTTCCAAATACGATCGTCATCATATGATTGACGAGTTGTTTGGGTTTTTTGTAATTCACTAGTAAGTTTATCTAAATCAGACTGACTATTTCTTTTCAAATTTTTAAAAGACATATTATTTGTATCCTTATATTAATTGTATTGATTGTATTCGTTGTATACGGTTTATTCAAATAGTAACCCATTTGTTACTATGGAATATAGTATAACATAAAATTCAAAGAATGGCAAGCTCTTTTTTTAAGATACCTTTAAATTTTTCAGTATCTATATTAAGGAACTTTCCATACTTAATGACCCTCATTCTCCATTCTGGCCAAATGAGATCGTCGTCCAACTGACGATCTATTGCTTGTACAAAATTGAGAATTTTATCCAATATAACAAAAGTTTCAAGACTAATATCTTCTTGATATAATGCAATTAAAATAATTGCATTATCATCAACAACTTCGAACCATTTATCAAAGTCCCCAACTTTACCAAGCAAAGTATTTATATCAGTTTTGAACACATAAGATAACGACTGAATACGTTTTTTCCATTCAGAATAAACTTCTTCAGCATTTTTAATGTTATCTATTCCACCATAAGAATCACCTATTGCAAAATTAGCAATAAGCAATTTCCTAATATCTTCATCTTTCATACTCCATGACAAACGATTAAAAAAATGTTTATCCTTCCTTTTTTCAAAGGACCTAACATTTGCTTTCACCCCACCGTTATATTTTACAAAGTCATAACTTTCATTTACGAAATGAAGTCGCAATCCCAAATATAATTTGTAGACTTCATACGGTGACATCTTTCTCCTCATATAGGCAATGTTCCTGTTTTTGGTAAAAAGTTTAATTTGATTGCTTCTGCTTCCAGTTTTTCCTTTAAAGGATTTCCGACTAATTTAGGCACAGATTCAATTTCTAAATGGTTATCCTCGCAATATTGCATAATAGCTTCGAGGTACGATATATCGTACCTCTTCACATATATTTCTATATCTCGCATAAACTTTTTAGGATTTGCAATTATGTTAGATACCATTTCCCTTTCTTCAGCTGAAATATTTAAACTCATTATCCACCCAACAATTGAAGAACACTTGCAGATAATTGTTGTGCTTGAGCCATCAACGCCATCGCAGTTTGTTGTTGGATTTGATAATCTGCTAATCTAACCATCTCAGCAGCTTCATCTAAATCAGTAAGAGATGCTACTGATTCTTCATTTAATTGAATCATGGTAGTGAGGTGATTCATAGTAAAATCAAATCTCTCAATTTCAGAACTGGTTTCGGAACGTTCAGTTGATAGGGTAGCAAGTGCCGCATCCAATCTTTGAATTGCATCTTCAGCATTTGCCGCAGAGTTTAACGTAGAGGCGGCAATAGTTTCTGTATTCCCACCACCAATATCATTCTCATACTCCCCAATTTTTAATCCCTCAAGTGTCAAATCACCAAGTGAAACATTCACATTACGATCTTCCTGTGCACCTCCAACGGTAAATTCCCTAGTACCAAAACTTCCGTCTATAAGCGAAGTCCCATCATATTCAGTATTTTTAGCAATATAATTGACCTCTTTAGCTAATTCATCATATTCTGTAACAAGAGCAGCTCGAGCATCAGATGTTAATTGATCATCCTGTGCTTGTCTAGCAAGATCTCTCATTTTAACCACGACCGCTTCTACTGCATCTGTACCAGCAAGAGCAGACCGAAGCAAATCTTGATTTTGCTTAACAATACTATTTGCAGTCTTTAAACTGTGAATTTTATTATTAAATCGACTAACCCTAACTTGATCATGAGAATCTAAGTCGGGTGTTCCTTTTGCCAATCTATTCATAGATTCTTCAATTTGTTCAGTTACGTCATTATAACGTGCTAATGCAGTTGCAGTAATTCCGCTTATCATACAATTCTCCGTTTTCATTTTATTATGCTTTGATATCCAGTAACGATCCTATATTGGATGCTACCATAGTAGATTTTCGTTCCTCGACATTCATAGCGTGTTTTTCACGTTCATGAACTGTCAACTCTGTTTTGACATTTAACCTTGCTGCTTGTTTAGCTGCTTGAACCTCCTGATAAATATGATAATAATCCATTGCAGTAGATTTTCTAATACCATAAGTATTCATTTAAACCTCCTTTATATTAAGTCGTGGCGACTCTTATATCACCTCGGTGGCCGCCTCACCTTCCTATAATCGCTTGGGTCAGTGTGACTCTTGGGATTATAGTAGGGGATTCTGTTGACAGGTTCCCCATAGACCCCGGCATCACCTATTAAGCGGCCATGGGCAGATTTATACTATTGCCTTTTATAGTTTGCAATCCTTTTTGGCGATTGCGACCACAAGTAATCTCCTCGCAACCATTGTCCCATCGGTCGAAATCCTTGCACACCCCCATAAATGGTGGAGGTGAGGGGAATCGAACCCCTGTCCCTAATGTCAACTGTATACGAATCATCAATTACAAGTCCTTATGCATAAATATCTAATTTAGTACCGAATCCTGCTTTAGTAGATTTCACCTTTTTACGTTCATGTTTTGCCAAATCAACTGTTGATTCAATCCTCACTTCACGTTTGGCACGTTGAACTTCATTATATAATTGATACTGTTCTAACGTACTAAAATTGGCAATTTTACTCTGCCGTAAAAAACTCGGATGCATAAATGTAGATATCATACCTTTCAATTTCTCCGTTTCTGTTACGAATTTTTAATTCTGTTTCTAAGTTCTGTACTTGACCAACCATGATCTCTATTAAAATACTTAATCATGCCTAAATAAAATCCAGTTATTTCCTTAGGGGGAATATCCTTATAATCATCACCAAGAAATCTAATATTCCAATTAAGTGTTTTCAATAAATTTTTTAATTCTTTTTCAGTATTATACACTACGATTTGATCGACATACCTACAACCTTCTAATTGTATTTTTCTCTCATCTATGGTTTGTATAGGATCATTTTTCCATTCTCTATCAATAGTAGGATCTTCCTGTAAACAAACAACCAATGAATCACAATTATCTTTACAATCCTTTAAAAATAATACATGACCGGCATGTAATAAATCAAACGCTCCGCAAGTAATACCGATTTTCATTTTTTTTAACCTTTTTTATTATGACTATATTATAACATATAAAAATGTAAATGGCAAGCAAAAAAGCAAATTATTTTTTTAATTCCTGATCCCACAGATTCATAACAAAATTATGCCTTTCACCAGAATAGATTTCTGAAACCCCATGAAACTGATTTCCTGGATCTAATACTATTAACCTATTATGTTTATAAGAAATTCTCTGATAAACACTATTATTAAATTGATGAAAATCATATGGGTCAGTTCCAAATTTTTCATCAACAAAATAAAAATCCCCACCACTAATTTTAGATTCAATTGGAAATGTTATAATACTTACTATTGGATGGACCATTTTAGATTCAGTATTCCAAAGCGTTTCATCTTTATCCTGATGAATTTTTAATCCTTCCCCCTTAACCCTTGTTGACCACCAATATTCTACACCAGAATATTCTGAACGATCTTCAATCCCAAGTTTATCTAGAGTTTTATCTATATATATTTCCCTTTCCGTAAGAGGGTTATTGAAATCCCACCACATCATATCTGAATGGGATCCA
>VTLG01015139.1_pt1 | contig 15966 bp, 29 predicted proteins | sample 4694571 | NCBI WGS metagenome assembly VTLG01 (sample SAMN12604809, study PRJNA352737) | marine metagenome | biome: ENVO:00000447; feature: ENVO:00000209|ENVO:00000569|ENVO:01000036; material: ENVO:00002151; isolation source: viral sequences binned using virsorter ...
TATTAGAACAACTGTCTAGAAAATGATTCTTTATGAATTCATAGATTTCCATACTTTGAGTTTAGCTTTAAGTTGTTTTTGTTCTTGGTTTAATCTTCTTTTTTCTAATGTAATATACTCAATTCTTCTTTGAATTATATAATCTAAATTATCTGTTATTTCATGTGCAGGTATGCTGACACTATATAATTCATCAGCAAATGTCATACCCTCGAAGACCATATCATTTTCGTGATTCCAAAAAGCATCAACGCTTCTTATTGATATACATTTAGGACTACTCATGATACTAAAACTAAAGCTATCCAAGTGAGTGCAGTAAGCACCACTAAAAATAAAAATTCTGTTATCGTTTTTTTCATTTTATTTACAATTTATGCAGACACCATTTTTTCTAGATACAACTCTGTAACATTTGTTTCGTGTACAGAGCCATACACCTAGAAATTTTTTTACTAAGAACCTAACTACAAGGTGCATCGTACAATGGGTCGTGTTCAACATATGCAACTACTTTCAAAGTAACCACATTACAATCTGCTTCTATACCAAGATAATCTAGTTGTGATTGCCACATATTAGAATCTTGTAAGTAATCATCTTTTCGTATTTCAAACCATACTGGTTTGAAGTATTTTTTACTTCTAACTTCATATATTTCTTCTGCTAAAGTCTTTATTGATTTAACATTTTCCACAATTGAAGTTTCTTTTTTTCTTTTTTCTAACGACTTATATGCGTCAGACTTTGGTATTATATCACTTATCTTTTTCATAGTATTTAATTAAGTTATTTATTTTTGATTCTACTGCATCCCACATATCTGCTTCAAACTCACTTGTTGACCATTCGATATATTGTCTGCAAGTTTCTTTCATTACTTGTAAATCTTTTTTTTGATTTATGAATTTGCTATACTGTTTCATTTAATTTTTTTAATTTTTTATATGCCTCATCATAAGTATCAAAGAAAAATTCTTCGCCATTATTGTAATCTGTAACTATATAATCTACAGGTTGTCCAAAACAAGATGCTATACTAACACCATTTTCTAATGCTATATAAACATAACCTGAACTAAGATTAAATCCTATTTCAAATATTTCCTCATTTAATCTAGTATCATTATATGCTTTCCAAACTAACTCTAAACTTTTCTTGTCTAGACTACCCATGTTTTCGTAATTGTGTATTTTCATTTTAATAATTATTTATATATTGTTTAACAATTTTTTCTAACTGGTTATTTCTTTTGCTTGGGTTAGCTCTTAAATGATACAAGTAAGAGAACACATCTTGAATATCCCAGTTTTCTAATTTTAATTTGATTTCGTTATTTATTTTGAATTTTTCCATTTTTTTATTTTTTAATTATACTCTAATTTAAAAAATATTTTAATAAATACCTGAGAATTTTAAAAAAAAATTTAATTTTTTTTAATAAGGTTTTATGATATCATTTTCGGTAAGCATCTCTAAAATCTCTAGCCAATCGTTCTTCTCCATGATTACGTACTCCCTACCTCCTTGCCTTTTGTGATATATTAATTTGTACATAGGTTTATTAGGTTTCATTTGGTCTAGTATCTTATGATAGCTAGGATTGTTTGTAGTAGATTTGCATTGTATAGCAAATGGGTCAGTACCAACTAAATCTATTTTTGCATTGTCAATCATCTTAGAAGCATAGCGAGAAGTTTCACAAAACTTCCAACCATAGTTTCTAAATTCTTTCCGTATCGCTCTTTCGTAGTCGTGTCCCTTTCTTCGTGATTTGTTCCCTGACATAAAATAAAGATAAGATACTTACTAGGATAATTGCAACAATTTTAATTATTCTTTTTTTTATCATCTAATTCTAATATTTTAATAAAATCATTTTTATAAATTAATTTCATTATATCAATCATTGCTTCTCCTTTAGTAATTTCATCTGCACATACATCATAAACAATATTTTCTACTTGCATTAAATCATTTTTATATTGATTAATTATTTCAGTTTTATTTTTCATAGTTTATTTGTTTTATTTTTTTTACCATCTCTTTCTACAAACAATGCATAACCTAAATAACAATAGTTGATTATATCTGAAAATCGAGAATGTATTGGCTCTGACTTTTTGAGATTCGCATTCTTCAAATGTGCATAAATGCTTTGTATTTGTTTCTCAAAAAATGTTGCCCACACTTTAAGTTCTGAAGTGTTCAATCTATCGGCAGTAGATTTGAAATTATTTAATACGTCATCGTCCTCATTCGTATATTCAGGTCTTTTATTTTGCATAATATCAAAACTATAATCATTTAATTGTTTAACTAATTTGTCAAATTCTTTCTGTGTCATAATACTTTTTTTAATATATCGTACTTTAATGGGTCAAGGTCTTTAATCTTACTCAATAATATTAATTGTTCGTTTTTAGCTTTTTCTCTTTCTTTGTCTGTACTATCTATACCTAGATTACATTCGATTATTTGACACCTGTGCATAAGTGCATCAATTTTAGATTTGACAAATTTATTCGTTTGATATGCACCAAATAATTGTCTTTTCTCGTGTTTGCTTAAATCGTCTGTTGTTGTCATAATATTAAACTTCCGTCATTGTTATAGTGTTCCCAGTAGAAACTACGCATATTGTTAGTTTCTATATATTCTTTCCAGTTTTCAAATGCTATTCGCCAAGCATCACGACCATATTCAATCATATCTTCTGACATGCCAAACACCTCTACTGAAAACGGATATTTATTTTCTATTGTTATGAATCTAAATTTAGCAGGGTCATAGCCTAGTGCTTCACTATAGAAACATCCTTGAAGATGATATGCATAGTTGTACATCTGACTTTTAAAAATTCTAGGACTAGCATCGCTAGTTGTTTTAATGTCTATGATGTAATCATTCTTCTTGATTCCGTCAGGTCTTACTCTTACAGGTATATTATCTATCTTACCATAATATGAAACTTCTGTTTCAGTAAGTCGTTTTACCAAACTTCTAGCCAAACTATGATTATTGAAATTCTTTTTTATTTTTTCTATAGCTTCTTGTTCTTCTTGTTTAATTATAATTTTTCCTTGATTATCATTAAGGAAATCTTGCTTTATCTTTTTGCCTTCTTTTGTTCTTGCATTAAACTCAGGTAATACTGCAATGTCGTTAGAATCTTCTAGCAATGCTGAATGAACTGCTGTACCGAAGTTCATAGCATCTGTCATTTTAAAAACACTATTGAGGTGATGATAAACAGATTTCTTGTAAATCATTTTTAAACCACTCGCACTAATAGATTTGTGCGAATGGTATTCATCATTTGTGTCTTTTATTTTTTTCATTCAACAATAGGACAATTTTGTATTGCTCTTAAATAAGTTGCAACTATAGTTCTTTGCTCAGATGGAAAATGTGTTAAAAATGTTCTTTCAGTTGACTTATAAAGAAATTGTTCATACTTGTTTAATTTTTTACCATAAAGCCTTTGACTTAATCTATCTAAGTTATCTTTCATACTCCAAGATACGTTGTAAGCAGCTTGAAATTCTTTTAATTTTTCGTTTGATATTCTCATTTTTTTATATTTTAATTTTTAATTATACTCTAATTTAAAAATTTTTTTAAAATCAGACAAGTTTTTTTAAAGTTTTTTTTAAAAAACCTATAAAATGCCATCTAAGGTAGTATAAAGCATATAAAATAAAAGGTGATGTGTAAAAAATAGTCCATATATTAGGGTGCCAATGTTCACCACAGAACCCAAAAAAATGTTTTGTAAACTCAATCATACTGTAATATAAAAAAAAAGTGCCTTTGACTGAGGTGCTTCCAAACATCCTATCAATCTCAGGCACTCACCAAACTATAAAATGTGTGATAATTAAAAAGGCATATCACTTGCCTTGTCTTCTACTGTCTTTGCAGGTGTGAAGTCATTCCAAGCTACGTATAAATCTTGTCCAGCTTTTAATTTATTTCTCAATTTACCAATAGTCAAATTCAAAAATTTTCTGTCACCGACCTTTTGAATACAGTCAGGATTCTCTGCAAGTTTATTTAAATCTACTTGTATGTTAGAAAAATCTCCGTATTTACCACTCTTTGTCCACCCACTACCTAAATATAATTTATTGCTCATTATTTTAAAAGTTTATTGTTATTGTTATACTTCTTACCAGTTGCACAATAGTATGCAATCTCACTTGCAGTATCTATTATTGTATCGACTGATATGTCTTCGTTACCTTGCTCAGCTTTCATCTTCCAAAAGTCTATAGATGCCTTTATGGAACTTTGTCTTATAATACTCTTTTGTACATCTTCCATCATAAATCAATTCTAAAGTTTTTGATAAATCCAACTCGTGCAAGTTTTTTAAGTTCTGATATTTTAAAGCTATCAGGATTATTAAATTTATTATACATTGTCATCAACGTAACATCAATCTTGTTAGCTAACTTCTGTTTGTCTAGCTTCATCTCCTTGAGACGTCCTTCTAGCATTTCTTTATCTAACATAAGGCAAATTTATAAAATTATTTTTAAATATTAAAATTTTTTTTTAAATTTAATTTTATTATTGATAAATTACTGATTACAATGTAATTACTATTATTTTTTATATATAAAAAATAATTATTACAATGTAATTAATTACTATGTAATTAGAAAATACAAAAAAAATGCAACTTACGAAAGAGAAAATACAAAAATTTATAAATGATTTTGAGACAAACCCAGTAACTGTAAAATGGATTGAATCAGTTGAGAATAGGGGGAAGTATCAGAGGGAAATGGATAAGGAATTTTTTGATTTAGCAAAAGATACAATCAATAGGTTAGTAAAATTAATAATTCTTATGAACGCTTTGAATGATGGCACAACACATATAACAGATGCCATAAAAGACCAACAAGATAAATATCTTGGTATTATAGACGATTTAGAAAACACATTATTAAAAATAAAAAATGCCAATTAAAGTAAAAGATTTTGACGACATACTAAAAAAAGATTATAATAAAAATGCATGTAAAGAAGTATTTGTAGATGACATAAAAGATAAACTATTTACATATTATCAAGAGGGTTATCCTATGGGAGAGACCTCACACATAAAAGGACTTGATGAAAATTTTAGATGGCGAAAAGGATTCTTATATTGCTTTAGTGGATATCCACAAAGTGGTAAATCTGAAATACTAAATTATCTAAGCATACTAAGAGCCTATCACTATAAGGATAAGATTATGATGTACTCACCTGAAACAAATACTGCTGAACTTGTATTAAATCTATGTCAAGCGTATTTAGGCAAAAACGTAAACCCAAACTATGCTGAGGTATGTAGCGAAGAAGAAATGAACAAAGCATTAGAATTTATTGGTAATCATTTTGCATTTTTAGAAAACAATGATGAGATGCCTACAATCAATTCATTAGTAGATAAGTTTGAGGAATACACTAAGATAGGCTACAATAATTTTATAATTGACCCATTAAATTGGGTTGTAGAATCTAATGCAGGCGACAGTAATATGTATCAATACTTAAAACTTACATTGACGATACTAAAACAATTTGCAAAAAAAACAGATAGCATAATGACTTATGTTGAGCACCCTAAGACACCAACAGCAATACGTGGTGTAATACCGAAAGCAACATCTTTTTCTCTTGCAGGCGGAACCATGCATTTCAATAAGTGCGACTGCATGGTAGTGATGCATAGAATTAACGATGATGAAGTACAAGACAGAGTGAAAGGAAGCAATTTAGTTGAAGGTTTACTTTTAAATGTAGAAAAACATATTAAATTTGTAGAGTTCGAAACTGTTAAAATGAAATCACAGAGACTGAATGGTACTTTAGGAAGTTGTTTTATACAGTATGATTTGAAAACAGGTAGATATAAATAAATAATTATGACACAAGAGCAAAGTATACAAATAATAGTTCAAGTTTGTGAGAAAGCAAATAAGAACGGATTATTCACTTTATCAGAATCTTCATTAGTTTTACAGGCTTTAGAGCAGTTTGGAGTTACACCTCCTTCTGTCGAAGAAGTAAAACAAGATGAAGAAACTAAATCAGAAACCAAAGAAGTCAAAGAGTAATTACTTTTATTCTGATAACGAAAACGAAATACTAGGCAAGACCGATAACCCTTGCCGAACAATGATAAACCTCTTTACTGTGTTTAGAAATAATCACAATAGGGAGGTTTTTTTTGATATTGACAACCCAAAAAAAATAATAATTGATAAAAGAAACTCTTTATTATACATAGAAAAAGATAATAAAAAAGTCTATAAATATAAACAGAATGTTATCACAAGAAATGATTTTATCATACTTTTGGGATGTGAGGAAAAATAAAGACCAACTATTTGACATATTCGAAAAATACATTAGGCACTATAAAAATAAAGCAAAAGCAGGGAAGTTTGATTTTGAAGATGATATTGAAACATATAAAATGATATACGCATTAGCAGAATTATTTCCTGTTGATAGTAAATATTATAGAAATGAACCTAAAGTAGAATTATATATGAAAGAACTATGGTACTTGTATTTTTTTTTTAAAGAGAATATAGAAGGAAATCAAGTAAAATATTCTAATATTGTAGCAAAATATTGTTAAAATGAGAAAGACTGTTAATATAAAAGATATAAAATCAAATAAAAATAATCCAAGAATCATAAGTGATTACAAATTTAATAACCTTGTAAAATCTATTAAAGAGTTTCCTGAAATGTTAGAAAGAAGACCTTTAGTAGTTGACGAAGATATGGTCGTGCTTGGTGGTAATATGCGATTAAAAGCACTACAGAAAGCAAAGATTAAAGATGTACCTGTAGATATTGTAGAAGGTTGGACAGAAAAACAAAAACAACAATTTATTATAAAAGACAATATCAGTTTTGGTGAATGGGATTGGGATATATTAGGTAATGATTGGGAAAATAAAGATTTAAATGAATGGGGATTAAATGTGCCTGACTGGGATGAAGAAATAGAATTTGAAGAAGAAGAAGAAATTGATGACGATTATTCTTACCCTGATGACGTAGAAAAAAGCCATGTAAGAATGGTACAATTATTTATGAATGACCAAACCGAGCCTATATTCAAAAAACACGAAATCAAATTAAGAGAAAAATATGGCACTGATAATGTTACAGATACAGTCTTCGAATGTTTAAAAGAATTATATTTGCAGTATGGCAAAAATAATTAATGTAGCACCAATATTATCAGACGAACAAGCAGACAAACTTCAGGGAACTCTACTCCCTGATACATCTTACAATATATTAATTGATTATGATGCAGATGTGTATTGTTCAGTAACTGGTAAATGCATAGCAAAATTTAGAAAAAAAACTATACCTAAAAATATAGCAAACAATGCATATTTAAGTTTATTGAAAGCATCAAAATCATCTAGCAATAGAGGTATTGCATCAGGTTCAAAACGTAAATTTAAAATGCTGAAAGATGGTACAGTGTCAAACACAGGACATGCTGACCCTGTGAACTCTAGTATTATAGGTTATTTTGATAAGAATCCAAGATTCCCTTATTGCAGACAAACTGCATTCAATCAACATGAGTTTGATAAATTTAAAAAAGCGTATCCAATTATAAAATATGTAGATAACAAGTATGCTGAACTTATGCCTAAACACTATAAGAAACAAAAAGAGATTGCTGATAAAACCACACAAGACTTTGTAATTAAAAATACTGCATTCACTACAGTTACTGTGAACAAAAATTGGCAAACTGCAGTACATAAAGATGCAGGAGATTTTGACGAGGGGTTTGGTAATCTTGTAGTCTTACGCAAAGGTTTGTATACTGGTGGATATTTTGTAGTACCAAAATGGGGTGTTGCTTTCGATATGCAAAATTTAGATTTGTTACTTGTTGATGTGCACCAATGGCATGGGAATACACAAATTACTAAAATCGATAAAGATGCTACACGAATAAGTTTAGTAATGTATTACAGAAAAAAAATGATAGAATGTGGTACAGTAAATGAAGAATTAAAAAAGGCAAAAGCAAGAGTAATAGAACGATAATGTGTGGTATTGTAGGTTTCGCAACCGAAAAACTAAATAATAATAATTATAATTTATTAAATAAAATTATTTTACAATCGCAAATTAGGGGTTTGCATAGTTTTGGATATACATACTACGATGCTAAGTTAATTACCGTAAAACACCATAATATAAAAGATGTACAATTACCTAAAACAAATAAATTAATTTATCATAACAGATATTCGACCTCTGGAGATTACACAGACCATAGAAACAATCAACCTATTCATGTAAACGATGTTTCTTTGGTGTTTAATGGGGTTGTAGATATGTCAACCAAAGATGAGATGCAAACAAAATACAAAATTGAAATGGAGACTTATAATGATGGTGAGATTATAATACAAAAATGTGCATTTGATAAAAACAAAATACAAAACTTTATTGAAAATATGCATGGCAGTTTCGCAGGTTTGGTGATGTTTGGAGATAAAATATATGTTATACGAAACGAAAGAAGACCTGCATGGATTGTAGAAAAATTTAATTCAACTTATATTGCTTCTACAAAAGACATATTTCTACGAGCAGATAGCAGTCTTGAACCCAAAGAATTAGAACCTAATAAAATATATGAGTTATAAAATTATAGCAGCACAAAAAAGGCATGAAGAATTAATCAAGTCTATTTATAAACAAGAAAAAAAACATTTAGGAAGTTTTAACTTGTATCAATGTTGGGATAAATATTTATCTAAAGAAAACAATAATAAATTTTGGGTAATAGATAATGTAGGTTTTGTAAGGTTTGCCTTCTCAAAAAAATATAATAGCTTCATATTGCATGACATAGGTATAATAGCACAGCAAAAAAGAAAAGGCTACGGAAAAATATTTTTAGACAAATTACCTAGACCATTGATACTCAAATGCAATGCAGATAATGATAAGGGTAATGCATTCTATAAAAATTACGGAATGAATAAAATGGGCAACACACAAACTAAAAAAGGTGAACCACAAATAGTATGGAGCATATAGGGTACATAGATTATCATATAAAATCATCAAACGCAAAAGATATTGACCCTTCAAATGATTGTCTATCTTATGTGTGCAACAGGTTCGAATTAAACATCGAGCAGAGATATTGGCTTGCTTTTTTATTTGCTACCTGTTATTCATCAACTACAGTTTATTACATATACAATGAGTTTCCTGATTATGAAAATGTGAATGTAGATAGATTAAGACGTTGGTGGAATGCAAACAGAGACAAAACTATTTTCCAAACAGACAGACTTAGAGTTAAAACGCAAAACAAATTTGTTGATTGTTTTGTAAGCTATAAAAAACTATTAAACGGAATGACACAATCAATGTTCTTTGATTCTTTAAAACAACCAACACAACAAATGACTTACGATAATGTGTATAATGTTACCGCAAACATAAATTATTTTGGCAGGTTTACTTTGTTTTTGTATTTAGAAATGATTCATGTGCTGACTAAATATCCATTGATACCAACTCATTTGAATTTAAAAGAGGCAGAAAGTTGTCGTAATGGTCTTGTTTATTATCTCAATAAACCACAACTCAATACACATAAAACTAAAAAAAAACTATTGCCTAAACATTATAATTACCTACAATATCAAATGAGTTTACTGATTGATAAAATACAAGAATATGACATAACACATAAAAACATTTGGAACATTGAGACTACATTATGTGCATATAAAAAATATAATTTAGGTAAACGATACATAGGATACTACATTGAACGACAAAAAAAAGAAATAGACAAAATGCAATATTTAGTAGATAATGGTGTAGATTGGTCGGTGCTTTGGGATTTCAGACAAGAAACATATGACAAAAAATGGCTAACAGAATAATTGCAATTGGTGGAGAACCAGCAAGTGGTAAAACAACTTTAATGAAAAGCATATTGAAGAATTTTTCTCTTAAAAAATTCAAATATGGTTTTGTCAGAGGTTACTATAATGACAATATATATTTTATAGGTATATATAATAATGATGTTTTCTCTGGTACAGATAAATTGTCAATGGCAGTACAACCACATTTTGTAAAGTTTTGTAATTCACGAGATGATGCGACTATAATATTTGAGGGAGATAGATTATTCAATCAAAGTCTATTTGATAAATTACATTGCGAAATAATAATTATCAAAGCTGATGACAACATAAAGAAACAGAGACACATAGATAGAAACGATACACAGACTGAAAAATTTATCAAAGCAAAAAGAACTAAGATTCAAAACATAAAAGACAAAAACAAATATGTATTGATGCGTAATAATAACAAAGATGATTTGATAAGAAACAAAAAACATATTATTGAGTTGATTAAAAATACATAAGTTTGTAAAATGAAAAGCAACAAAATACAACACACTAAAAAAGCATTAATAGAATCTTTAGAAAAATCTTTAGGTGTCGTTACGACTGCGTGTAAACAAGTAGGTATTGACAGAACTACTTTTTATAGATACTACAAAGAAGATAAAGTATTCGCATCACAAGTAGATGATTTGAGTAATGTAGCTAAAGATTTTGCTGAAAGTCAGTTGTTTAAGCAAATACAAGATGGCAATCCAACTGCAACTATATTTTACCTCAAAACAAAAGCAAAAGATAGAGGCTACGTTGAGAGACAAGAGCTAAATGTAAATGGTTCTGTAGAAAGTAAATTAATTGAATGGAAACCAGTAGAAAAAAAGAAACAGTAGAATGTAATATACAATTCTACCAAACCCTCAACTGCGACAAAAGAATAGTAATACATCAAGGTTCATCAAGAAGTGGTAAGACATACGCTTTGTGCCAATACATTATTTATTTATTGACCACAAGAAAAGATAAACTTGTAATTACTGTAGCTAGAAAAACATTACCTGCATTGAAAGGCTCTGTATATAGAGACTTTGTAGAGATTGCACAAAAGGTTGGCATATATTATTTAGCAGAGATTAATAAAGCAGAACTTACATTTAAATATAAAAATCATTTAGTTGAATTTATTTCTTTAGATAATGAGATGAAGGTACGTGGTAGAAAAAGAAACATATGTTGGCTGAATGAGGCAAATGAGTTTCACTTATCTGACTTCGAACAACTTGCACTAAGAACAAGCGAAAAAATATTATGTGATTTCAACCCTTCTGATGTAATACACTGGTTGTATGATATAAGTAATAGGTCAGATGCCGAGTTGTTTATCACAACTTTTGAAGATAATGCTTTTCTTGACGAAGAAATTAAAAAAGAAATACTAAGAATGAAAAAGACAGATGCTGACAGATGGCGAGTATTTGGTCTGGGTTTGAGAGCAAACTTTAAAACAGGAGCAATATATGATAACTGGAATTGGATAGATTATCAAGATTTCTTAGATAAAGAACATTGCGAGATTGCATATGGTATTGACTTCGGTTTTAGTAATGACCCTACAACTCTAATTGAAGTAAGAAGAAAAAATGATAGATTATACATACATGAGTTATTATATAAAAAAGGTTTGACAAATCAAGATATATATCAAGAAATTAAAAAATTAAATTTAGAAGAAGAACTTATTATCTGTGATTCCGCTGAACCTAAATCAATTGAAGAATTAAAAAGATTAGGTCTATATGTCAAACCCTCACAGAAAGGTAAAGATAGCGTACTTAATGGCATATCAGTTATAAAAGAATATACTGTATTTGCATCTAAAGAAAGTAAAAATTTATTCACAGAATATCAATATTACATATGGGAAAGTAACAGAGATGGCGACAGAATAAACAAAATTAAACAGAATGGTCAAGACCATCTTATGGACGCATTACGTTATAGTGTAACTACAGGTCTTGCAAGGTCTAGAGATTTTATCATTGTTTGATAATTTTTTGTATTTTTGAAAATAAATTCTATATATGGCAAATTTTCTCCAAAGATTAAGAAATGGATTAAAAGCATTTAATCAGCAAAGCACTAATGAATCGTATAATAGATTCATTTATAATTTCTTAGGTAATAATACTATTTCTAACAATGAGTATAATGATGATTATATAGAAAAGGGTTACGCTTACAATCCAACAATATACTCTTTGATACAATTAATTTCTAAATCTGCAATAACCGTACCATATAATATTTACAGAAAAGTAGATGAAGGAGCCATGAAAGAATATAAAGCACTTACATCAAATAATTTAAATGAAGAATCAGTATTGAAAGCAAAATTATTAAGAAAGCATACCTTAGAAATTGTTGAGCATACTGCATTAAGTAAATTACTAGAGCGACCTAACCCTGCACAATCTTGGGCAGTATTCTTAGAAGAAATGATTGGCTTCGGTAAGCTGACTGGTAATAGATTTGTATATGGCATAACACCAGAAGCAGGCGAAAACAGAAATATATATTATCAACTATATAATTTACCTGCACATTTAATAGAAATTAAATCAGAGGGAATATTCAAACCTGTTTCACAATACACAATGTTATATAATGATAATAAGTACAACTTAGATGCAGAGGAAGTACTACACATATCAGACTTCAACCCTGATTATTCTAGTGATGGTTCGCATTTATATGGACAATCACCAATACAGGCAGGCATGAGAGTTTTAACAACTGCAAACGAAGCAGTAGAGACAAATCTTAAATTTTTACACAATCAATCTGCAAGAGGGATGCTAACTCCTGATGACGATACACTTACACCAACACAAGCTAAACAAATGAAAGATGCTTTTAGAAGGAACTTTCAAGGAGCTAAGTCTGCAAATGATGTAATGATTACCGGTAAAAAGTTTAGTTGGATAAACTTTGGTTTGTCAACTTCTGATTTACAATTATTAGAATCTTACAATGCAACTGTAAAAGATTTGTGTAATATTTACGGAGTACCAGTACAATTATTAAACAACACAGAATCAACTACTTATGATAATTATAGAACTGCAAGAAAAGTACTATTTACCAATGCGGTTATACCAGAGCTAAATAAAATTAGAGACGAGTTCAATAGGTGGCTCGTTCCAATGTTTGGCGAAGATTTATATTTTGACTTTGATTACAGTGCAGTACCAGAGTTAATGCCTGAGCAAGAAAAGTTAGTAGATACCTTATCTAAATCTTATTGGCTCACCTCAAATGAGAAAAGGGAGGCACAAGGTTACGGAGTTGATGAGAATAATCCTGTGTTAAATGATTATTTAGTGCCATCAAGTTTTATTTCAATGTCTGATTTAGATATGGATATTTCTGACGATTCTGTTTTTCCTGAAACAGAACCTGAGGAAGAAGTTGTTGAAGAAGAAGTTATCGAAGAAGTCAGAGAAGAAGTTGAAGAACAAAAACAAATGAATGCTAAATTAAGGAAAGCATTACAAAAAAAAGCTGATGACCATAATGAAAAAGTTGGAGACGTTGCTAGTAAAAGAACAAGCGTAAGAACTTTGTATGCAGTTTACAAAAGGGGTGTTGGTGCATTCAGAACCAATCCACCTGATAATAGACCTAGTATGAATGAGGACAGTTGGGCATTTGCAAGGGTCAATTCGTTTTTATATGCATTGAGGAACGGAAGATACAGAAGTGGTAAACATGATACAGACTTACTTCCTTCAGGGCATCCTATGTCAAGCAAAAAAAATGATAAAGCTATAAGTGATGAGGTATATACAAGTGAGCGAGAAGCACAAGAAAGAGCCAATGAAATAGGTTGTGATTTAATTCACTCACATGAAACAGATGACGGAACAGTTTATATGCCTTGTGGAGACATGAATGAATTAGAAGATGCATTGTCAAAATATTATCATGATGAGGAAGAAGAAAGAAAACAAGAGTTTTACGATGATTACCCTAAATCAGTAAGGGCAAATGCGAAAAGGGCAAAGAGTATCAATGAAGAACACAATAACCCTTGTGCAACTTTAGTCGGTAAAGGTCGTGCTACAGACTTGATTGCAGGTAAACCACTATCATTATCTATTGTCAAAAAAACATTTGCATACTTATCACGTGCACATGAGTACGTTACAGGTGAATACTTAGACGAGAAAGGCAAACCAATTTGTGGTGATGTTTCTTATGCTTTATGGGGAGGTAATATCAGAGCAACAAAAGTCGAGGACGATGCTATGTGGAAATGGTGTAAACGTATAATTGACAAAAGTGAAGAATAATGCCATTACCAAAACCGAAGCCACAAGAATCTGACAATCAGTTTATTAACAGATGTATGATGGATGATACAATGTCATCTGAATATCCTACAAGAAACCAAAGATATGCAGTTTGTAATAATTTACTATTACAAAAAAAAATAGAAACAAAACAAACACAAAGAGTAATTTCTAAAAAGTTTGGCAAACAAGTAAAAATTGCACAGAAAAAAAACTATTCATTAGTGTATAAATATTATATGTCTAATTATAAAAAAGCTATTGAATTTTACAAAGAAGAAGAATCAGAATCAAATCAGAATTTTAATACACTATTCAAACAAAATGAAATGAAAGAAATGTACATACAAATGTACAGACAGACTGGTATTAGATTCTATCTGTGGTATAGAAAAAACTTTAAAATATTTATAGAAAAGTTAAATAAAATAGAATTAGAAAGATTGATTGACAAAATAGAAAGAGGTCAAAAACTGACAAGAAGTGAATTAGAAAACTTAGAATCTACAGTACTAAATGGCATGGATAGATATGCAACGCAAAGAACAAATTATTTAGCATTAGCATCGCAAGTTACTTCTGTAAGTGGTGTAGCAAGAAATACATTAAAAAAAGTAATTAGAGATTTAATTGCTGACGAAAAATTTATGGCATTAGGTTTAGACCAAAGAGTGAAAGAAATTACAAAAAGATTAGATTTCAAGTCAAGATGGATGGCAAAAAGAGTTGTACAAACTGAAACAACTGCTGCTGCTAATTATGCTATTTCACTATCAGCACAAGATGTATATGGTAAAGATAACTTATTAAAAAAATGGGTTGCAGGAGGTGCAAACATTCGAGATACACACGCAACTGCTATGTCTGTTTATTCTAAAAAACCAATACCAGAGGACAAACCATATATAGTTGGTTCTTCGTATTTAATGTTTCCAGGTGATACCACTTTAGGTGCATTAGCAAAAGAAGTTATTAATTGTAAGTGTATCACAGTACCTGTGGTAAAAGCTGATTAAAACATTTTATTAAAAATTGTACTATTTTTGAAAATAAAATTTAGATTATGAGTAATGTAATATATAAACAAGGTCAGATTAGTGACATTGATGAAAACTTAGGAATCGTTAAGGGTTACGGTTCAGTATTCGGAAACAAAGATTCAGATAATGATGTGATAGAAAAAGGTGCTTACAGAAGAACTATTAAAAACAATGGTTCAAGAGTAAAATATCTTTATCAGCACGACATAACAAAACCTATCGGAAAGATGAAAGAACTTTACGAAGATGAAAAAGGTTTAGTGTTTGTAGCAGAAGTACCTAAAACAACATTTGGTAATGAGGTTTTAGAACTTATGAAGTACGGTGTGATTGATGAGAATAGTGTAGGCATAATGCCTGTAAAAAAAGATTATGACGAAGATGGTGTAAGAGTTATTAAAGAAGCAAAACTATACGAAATATCAGCAGTAACTATTGCTGCGAATGATGAAGCAAAAATATTAGAGGTAAAAGGTGAATATGACAATATAGATTACCTCACAAAGAGATTTGATAATTTAATTAAAGTTATTAGGAAGGGTAGTGTTTCTGATGACTTAGGTTATCTTATTGAATATGAATTAGAAGTTTTAAAGTCTTTGATTGCTCGTGATAATACACACCAATCAGATGAGCAACTA
>VTLG01007217.1_pt1 | contig 15964 bp, 16 predicted proteins | sample 4694571 | NCBI WGS metagenome assembly VTLG01 (sample SAMN12604809, study PRJNA352737) | marine metagenome | biome: ENVO:00000447; feature: ENVO:00000209|ENVO:00000569|ENVO:01000036; material: ENVO:00002151; isolation source: viral sequences binned using virsorter ...
GGATAACTAGATAAAATGTAACTTTAACTTTTAGTGGAGAACTGAAATGGCTAATACAATAGATACAGCCTTTATTACCCAGTTCGAGACCGAAGTACATTTAGCTTATCAAAGAATGGGTAGTAAATTAAGAAATACTGTCCGTACTGTAAGTAATGTATCAGGAAATACAGCAAGGTTTCAGAAAATTGGTACTGGAACTGCGAGTACTAAATCTCGAAATGGACAAGTAACACCAATGGAACTAGCACATACAACTGTAGATGTAACAATGCAGGACTTCTTTGCCGCAGAGTTTATCGATAAGTTAGATGAGCTAAAGACCAATATAGATGAGCGACAAGCTGTGGCAACAAGTGCGGCGGCTGCTCTTGGAAGAAAAACTGACGAGTTGCTTTATACTGCAATGGACTCAGGTGCTAACAGTTCACAGATACATGATACTGGATCAGCTTTAGCTAAAGCAGATTTATTATCATTATTTGAAACTTTTGGTACTGCAAATATACCTGAAGATGGTGGCAGATATTTAGCTATGCACCCAAAAGGATATGCTGACTTATTTTTAATTACTGAGTTTGCATCATCTGACTTTGTGGGTGAGCAGAACTTACCTTTTGCAGGTGGCATGACAATGAAAGAGTTTTTAGGTTTTAAGATTTTTTCTACTGCGGCTATCACAGCAGGTAAGAACATGGCATATCATACTACTGCTGTTGGTTTAGGTATCGGTGCAGATGTAAGCACAGAGTTAAACTATGTTGCAGAAAAAGTATCTCATTTAGCAACTTCAATGATGTCAATGGGTGCTGTTGTTATTGATGACAATGGTGTCTATGAAGTCCTTGATAACAATTCATAGGAGGTGTAAATGGCTTTAGATATGAGTAATTTAACCAGACTAGCAGGTGGAAGTGGTATAAACCTTTGGTACTATACATCAAATGATGCCTTGTCTGTGGTTAGAGCGGCTAACTACTTCTCTACAGCAGATGCTACTGGTGGCGAGTTGAACGGAACTTCAGCATTAGGAATGATGAACGAAGGTGATGTCATTCTTATTTGTGATGCAAATTCAACACATAAAACTCTATCAGCTACAGTAGTTAAATCTGTATCAGCTACAGCAATAGACTGTGGTGATGGATCAGATTTAAGTACAGCAGATAGCGACTAAGGGATAGGGGGAGCAATCCCCCTAACTTTATATGACAAGTACAAGAGCAAATTCAGCAATAGATATAGCATCAAGAGCCTTAGTTCTCATAGGTGCAGAACCTATTACTTCATTTGATGATTCTAGTACTGAGGGTTTAGTGGCAACTAATATGTATGAAGATACAGTTAGAGCCATGTTGTCTACAGCAAGATGGCGATTTGCTACAGAACAATCTGTACTCAATCAATTATCTGATGCACCTACTGGCAGGTTTGATATTGCACATCAGCTACCAAGTGATTTACTTGTACTTCATGGTGTAACAATAAGTGATCGTCTTATAGAATATACTGTGTATGGTGACAAAGTATTTAGTGACTCAACATCTAATGACACTTTGATAGCTGACTATACATTTAGAGCAGAGGAAGTAAACTTTCCAAGTTACTTTGCATTAGCATTGCAATACTCACTAGCATCTATATTTGCTACATCAATAGCAAGAGATGATAGACTAATGCAGTTAATGGAAACCAAAGCAAATATGTTAATGGCAAAAGCTAGAAACTTAGATGCACAACAACAAACAACAAGAAAACTATCTACATCAAGATTCATTTCAAATAGGAGAAGTTAAATGGCTAGGGTAAGAGTGCCATTAAATAACTTTCAATTTGGAGAAGTTAGTCCTTCCCTTACATCTAGGACAGACACTAAAGTATATACTAATGCTGCAGAAGAAGTTAGAAACTTTTTTATTAGGTCAGAAGGTGGTTTAAAAAAAAGAACTGGCACAAAAAGAATAGCTAACTTTGGCAGTAATCCATCATATACAGCGACTACAAGTTTAAGGCAGAGTGTAAGAATAGAACCATTTATATTTTCAGATGATGAAAAATATATAATAGCATTTAGTAATACACGAATAGAGATATTTCAGATAAGCCCTAGTGATGGATCTGTGTCATCTATACAGTCACTTACAAGTCAATCATGGTTAGTTAATACAACATCAGCACCTTATTTAGAAGAGATTACGTTTGCACAGCAAGGTGATCTAATGTTTATATGTCACAATACATTTCAAACTAGAATACTAGAAAGAACTGGTCTTACTACATTTGCAGTATCTACGTTTAACTTTGATACATCAAGAGATGATGAAAACATATTTCAGCCATATTTTAGTTTTCAACCATTAGGTATGACTATGAGTTGTAATGCTACAACTGGTAGCAGTAAAACATTAACTGCAAGTGCAGCTTATTTTAATACTGATAGTCCATCTAAACATATTGGTGTTGATATGTTAATTGGAGAAACTCGTTGTCGTATTACTGCAGTAGCAAGTGCTACATCTGCTACTATTGATATAGCAGGAACAATAAGACAACAATTAGAAATAGATAGTGTTAAAGTATTTGAAGGTAGTGGAACTGTAGAAATAACAAAAGCCTTGCATGGATTGGCTACTGGTGCATCTGTTGTTATAGATAGATCAGGTGCAGTCGGTGGTATTGCTGCAACTAATATAAATGGCACAAGAACTATTACTGCTGTACCAACTGAAAATACATTTGAATTTACTGCAGGTAGTAGTGCTACTGCAACTTCTAGTGCTATTGGTGGAGGTAGTCCTCGTATTTCAAGTTCTGCTGCAACAACTGAGTTTAGTGAAATGAGTTACTCACCACTTAGAGGATATCCTGCTGCAGTTACATTTCATCAAAATAGGCTATGGTTTGGTGGCACATTAGCACAGCCTGATGGCATATGGGGTAGTAAATCAGGATTGTATTTTAACTTTGATATAGGTGATGCAGAAGATAATGATGCTCTTGATCTTACTGCAAACGTAGGTGAGATATTTTCTATTAGGCATTTAGTATCTAATAGAGATTTACAAATATTTACAACTGGTGCTGAGTTATTTATTCCTACTGTTTCAGGTAAACCAGTAACACCTTCTAACGCACAGATACGCAGACAAACACCATTTGGTAGTAGCTTTGTAAGACCTACAGTATTTGATGGTGCAACTTTATTTATACAGAAAACTGGTAGTGCATTGAGAGAATTTCTATTTACTGATGCTGAAGCTGCTTATACATCTGTAGCTGTGTCAGGTCTTGCACCACATTTAATATTAGATCCAGTACAACAAACGTCAATTAAAGGTGCATTAAATAGAAGTGAGTCGTATGCTTTTTTAATTAATAGTGATGGCACTATAGCAGTTTTTTATTCTGTAAGAGGAGATCAAAAAGCAGGGTGGACATTGTGGAATACACAAGGAACATGGCACAGTATATGTTCCGTACATGAAAGATTGTTTGTTGTTTGTGCTAGAGATGATGGATCAGGTACAACAAAGTTGTTTTTAGAAGAGTTCCAAGATGATATGCCAATGGATTTTTGTGATACATTTAGTGGCAGTAGTAGTGTTTTTGGTAGTTTGGGATCACACTTTGCTAATAATGCAGTAGTAAAAGCTACAAATGGTAATGATTTTCTTGGATCATTCACTGTGGCAGGTGCAGCAATAGATGCTAGTGCAGTTAAGAGTGGATTAAGTCAGGCATTTATTGGCTATGCTTTTACACCAACACTCAAGACTTTACCTATAGATGCTGCGATACAAGGTGGTCCTTTGACTGGTGAGCCTAGACAAATACCTAAAGTCGTATTAGATTTGTTTTCAACATTAGCAGTAAGTGTTCAAGGACCAAGTGGAACATCTACAACAAGAGACTTGGTTATAAGGAATACAACGGATACTGTAACTGGTGGATTTATGGAAAGATCTGCTGTTACTGGTAAAGAAGAGTTTAGGTTATTGGGATATAGTCGTGATCCAAGAGTTATAGTATCACAGTCTTTTCCTTTAGACTTACAGATTAACGGAATGATAGTAGAGGTGGCATTTTAATATGGGATTACCATTAGCATTAGCAATAGGTTCAACAGCAATATCTTTTATGGGTTCAATGAGTGCTGCCAAAGCAGCCAAACGAGAAGCTGCTTTGCAAAGGAGACAATTACAAGCACAGATAGAAGGTGCTCAGTTGGCAGCACTTCAAGATCATAATGCTCGTATGCAAAATCTACAAGTATTTTTAGGAACTAATGAAGCTCTTTCAGGTGTTTCAGGAAGAGATCAGGACAGAAGTTTTAAACGAATACAAGAAAAAGCCAAGACAGAAGCTGCCACTGAAACAGATCGTAAATTTTTACAATCATTAAATGAACAAGCAAAGTTATCACTGGCACAAACAATAGCCACAGAAAAAGGAAGAAACCTATCAAGAGCATATAGGTATCAAGCATTTGGCACATTGTTTAGTAGTGCAATGAAAGCACAACCTTTAATGGCAGGTACAACTGGTCAACCTAATTATGGATTTACACCACAAACATCAGGATTACGTTAATGGTACAGTTTCTAAAAGCAAAGCAAACTACATTTGTAAATAAACCAGTAGGTGTTGTTGGTGTTGATATGGGTGGTCAACAAGCAGGTAGAGTATTGGCTAATGTTGCTGAGAATATAGCAAAGATTGGATTTGCTAGAGCAACTGCAGATCAAGAAAAAATTGGTACAGAATATGCACGAAATATGGAAATAGATATTCGTGATGACAATGGTAATTTACAATTTAAACAAATTGATTCTACATTAAGTGACGTAGCAAAAGCCAGTGCAGAACCAATAGTAAGACAAAGGTATGCTGAGGCTCTTCGTGTTGATATTAATAATGCTATCTTAAATATAAGACGTAATTCAAAGACAGCAGCAGAATTTAAATCAACAGTAGAAACTAGAATGGGTGAGTATATTACAACTGTAAAAAACTTGGGTGGTGGTGATTATCAAGGTGTAATTACACAAGATATAGCAAAAATATCATCACAATATTTTAATGATATGTCATCTGAAGAATTTAAAGAAGCTCTTGTAATTGCAGCACAAAATAAACAATCAATAATTTCACAAACAAAAAATGATTTTATTACTTCTATATCACAAAGTGTTACATCAAATGCAAGTGTAGATGGCAATGCAGGTATTAGTGATGTAGTTGAAGAAATTAAAGTATCTAAATTTATAATAGATAAATTAGTACAAGATAATAATGATAACTTAAAACTTAATAATCAAAATCCTGCAATAAGTGGTGCAGAAAGAAGAAAGATAAACCAATCAACTACTGTTGGATTAATGAGAGGTTTAATATCAGGTAAGAGTGGTGAATTTATTAGAGCAGTACGACAAAGTTTATTAAGTGATCAGGACACTGTTAATGAAAATGGTAAACAACTATTAAGTAAATATGAACAAGATGTATTAAATTTAATCAAAGATCAAAATCAAGATGATGCAGCATTAGCTGAATTGACTGGTACTTTAACTGTAACTTCTAATGATGAAAGTGTTGAAAGAGCAATTAAAGGATTTAAACTTAAAGAACAAAATCGACTAGAAAAAGAAATAGAAAAAAAAGATGGAAGCTATGATTTAAAAATCAACGATCAAGAAAAATCATTTAATATAGGATCAGATATTGGCACACAAATAGTTACTACTGGTAATGTTTCTGATGAAAATATTACAGCTATTGAAAAAGAAACTGCTAAAATAAAGTCAAGAAGAAGATTTAAAACACAAGTAGTAGATGGTCAAACAGTAGGTTATGAATTAAATGATAATGAAGTAACTGCACAAATAACTAAGTTTGTTCATAATATTGCACAAAAAATTACAAGAGGTAGTGGTTTATTTGTTACTTCATCAGCAAAAGAAAATTTAGCTAACTACTTACAAAATGAAAATACTGCAGGATTAAATGCTGAACAAATTAAAGTAGGAAATCAAATAAAAGAAGTTATGGAATCAGCAGATGGTCCGACTCAATTTTTTAAAAAAACATATCAAAAAGTTTTAATAGAAGATGCAATCTCAGAATCAAGAGTAGAAGTAAATGAAAAAGAAAATAAAGAAATTGATGTTGCAATATTTAATGCATCTAATGGAATAGGTAAACATACTACTAAAAACTCTTTGTTGCTTGATAAAGGTTTTAATGTAGATTTAAATTATTTTGCACGAGGTACATTTCAAGATGGCTTTAAAGCAGAAGATGGTACAGCAGAAAAAGATAAAACTAATGCAATAGATCAGGCTATGAATAATGGACATTTTCCAAATGCTTTTATTCAAGTTTTAGATAATGCTGTTACTGGAAATGCAGCACCTTTTCTTGTGGAATCAGCACTTAATCTATTTAATAAATACACAAAAATAAGAAAGTCTGGTGGTACAGTAGACAGATTAAAAGATGTTCTTGATAAAAAAACATATAACTTATTATCTATGGCAAATACGTTGCAAATATTTAAAGGTGTTAATAACTTTGGTATTTCAACATCTGAAGGAGAAGGTGTTACAAGTAGTCAACTTATGAGAAAGTTAATAGAAATAAGACAAGACATGGATCAAAATGGTAATGTTTTTAAAGCAAATCTTTCTAATCTAACTGATGGCGATGCATCTATTAAAAATTCATTTCAATTATTAATGACTAAACATGACTTTGATATAAGAGAAGCACAAGATTTAGCACCTATTATGGATATGTTTATTCAAATGGGTATAGGAAAAGATACTATAAAAACACATTTTGATAATATTAAACAATCTATATATGTAGATGGTGAAGGTACTATATTAGATACATATAGTGGCAGTACAGTATTAGAAAAAAGTAAATTTGGTTTAATAAGAACTATACCTGATGATAGTTTAAGAAGTAGTTTTAGACAATTTCTTACAAATCAATTAAGTGAAATACCAGTACCTAAAGATGCAACAGATTTAGAAACAAAATTCTATTTAAATTATAAACCTGATGCAGATTCAGTTGAGTATCAAAAATTAATACGAACAACAATAGGTAGAAAAATTTTACAAGAAAGACGTAATTTAGAAAAAGATGGAACAGCAGTATTTTTGCAACCACACCCATATGGACCTGATATGACACGAGTTAGATATCAGGCAATGTATAAAGATAAAAGTGGATTTTATCAACCAGTTTTAAAAGATGGTATTCCAGTTACATTTGATCTTGATGAAGTAATGCAGAGACTTAATCCTGATTATGATGAAGAGTTATAATGCAATATAATTTATTTGATACAAAAGTTCATAACTACAATCCAATGAGAGATCTTGTTGAGGCACAAAAACTTGCACAAGGTATTCAACCACAAGTGCCACTTTTACAAGATGTCCAAGCACCTATTGATGTTTCTTTTGGAGAAACTTTATCTTCATCTTTAGGTTATACTTATTCTCCTATTATAGATTTTATAAGCAATACTATTAAATTTGGAGAAGAAGATAGAGATCAAAACTATAATCCATTTGATGATATGAAAGGATTTGAGGGATATGAAGATACATTAAAAGATGCAGTTAATGAAGAACATATGAATGTTCTTAAGCAACAACTTCGAGAAAATATCGCAAGACGTAATGTACTAGCTAATGCAAGTATTGGAAAACAAATTGTTGCAGGTATTTTTGATCCATTGAATTTAGTAGCTTTACCTTTTGGTGGTATAGGCAAAACAGTATTAACAAGTGCAGGAAGAACTGGTGCTAGTGTTGGTGTTTTTTCTGCAGGAGTTGAGGCTATAAGATTTCCTTTTGATCCGTTAGCAACACCTGATGAAGTGGCAGGTAATATTGCTATAGCTACTATTGGTGGTGCAATTTTAGGTGGTGCTATTGGAACAGTTAATAAAGTAAGATTAAGAAATGCTACAAAAGAAATAGAAAGAGAAATAAAAGATTTTAATGAACTGTCAGATACGATTGATACTGTTAATAAAGCAAGAGAAAATGCTGATCCAAAAGTAAGACCATTAGCAAAAGCTGAACAAAAAAATTTAGAAGGTGAGCAAAAAGAATTACCAAACTCATTAGGTGAATTACAATCATTAAAAGAAAGATTGAAAAAAAATCCTAAAATATTTGTTGATAGTACACAAGCTATGTCAGTCAGAAATAAATTTAAAGATAACAATAGGCAATTAAAAAATAGAAAAGATTTAATTAATAAATTAGTTAATATAAACAAAGGTTTAACAAACAAAGCTAAAAATATAGTTAAGTTTTTAGAAGGAATAAAGTCTACCAGAGATAAATATGCAGCACCTTTGTTAAAGATAAAAGAAGATTTAATTGCACAATCTAAAGGTGAAAAAGGATTTAATATAGGATTATCTAAAGGTCAAATAGAATTTTTAAAAAAAATAAAAGATCAAGAAAAACAATTATTTCTTACAAAAAAACAAACTGCTATGATTAAAAAACAAATTAAAGAAGTAGAAAACGCACAAGTACGCATAGAAAAAAACAAAGCTAATCTTCTTAATAAGCAAAAAGGTACAAAAGATATTATTAGTGAAGATAAAGTTAAAGAATTACAAGCAGAAAATAAAATTTTAAATGAACAAATACGAGCAAATAATAATTTAGATACTGTAATAAAACAAGAAAGTGCAATGCAAGATGAAATTGCAAAAGTAAATCAAGAGTTAACAATAAGAAGAACAGAAGATGAAGCATTATTAGATGCTGATGGTGTTCCTATTGATAAATATAAATTACAACCAAATTGGTACACAGATAACTTTGTATATAAAGCATTAGTAACACCAATGAAAAAAGCATTTCAAAGTGAACTACCTTTAACAATAAAAAGAAACTTTAGTAAACTTGCAAATGATGCAGGTCTTACACAGATTGCACATAAGTTAGGAGATACTTTAGGATTGTCAGTATATACAAGAGCAGCAGTTCGTAATGGTGAATATGTAAAAGCACATGATAAACTAAGACAATTATATGCAGAACATACTGGCAAAGATAGAGTTATCTTAGATTATGATTTTCAAAAAAAGGGATATCATGAATGGCTAGAGGACACATACTCAAGAGTATTAAAGCAAGAGCCATTAAGTGAGTTAGATAAAAAAGTTAAAACTATTGTTGATGACTTTATGAATACATGGGAAAAAAGACTTAGAGATCAAGGTCTTATTGGAACAACTGAAAATCTTACAGCACGAATAGTACAAGAAAATATACGAATACAAAATTATGTAAAAAAATTAAGACAATTATTAGATCCTGAAGGTAAGCCTCTTACTGTAACTAAACAAGCAATAGAATTAGAAAAAGGATTTATTGCTTTTGCAAGAGGAGAAGATGTAGATATTACTGCTTTAAATAAATCATTAGATCAATTAGAAAAATATAAAATACTTGGTATAAATAAAGGCAGAACAAATATATACAAAACAGATGTTGTTGGAGAAATAAGAAAAATACAAGATGATCTTAAACAGCTTAAAGAAAACTTACAAGTATCTAAACAAAGTAAAGTAAAGCCAAACAATGAAGAATTCTTTTTTCCTAGATACTGGGATATTACTGCTATTAAAGCTAATCGTGCAGATTTTGAAAGAGTTTTATATGAGTGGTATATTAACAATCCTACCATACTTAGAAAAAATAAAGATGGTAACATGGAAAGAGTTGAAGCACTAACTGCAGAAGAGTTACAACGAGCAACAAGTCCTGAAGGTGTGGCAAAGAGAGTAAGAGATACAGTTGACACTATTACAAAAGAACGTAATGATGTGACAGATGATGCTGTTGCATTTTATGGTCATGGCAAATCAAAACATTTTCGACATAGAACTTTAGATATACCTAACAAATTTGTTACTGATTATATTGTAACTAATCCAGTACAAGTTATGAAAATATATACTCAAAGAGTAGCAGGAAGGTATGAATTTTCAAAACAATTTAATGGTAGATCTATAGATCAAGTACTTGCTGATATGGATATGGATATGTTTAATTCAGGTGCTTCAATAGCAAAAATTAATGAAACACGAAAAGATTTTTTACATATGTATGATCGTGTGGCAGGTAGAGTATTGCGAAATCCTGATAGATTTGACCAACGATTTGTAAATATGTTGAAAGATTTAGCACAGTTAAATTATTTGGGTAGTGCAGGTTTTAGTACATTACCTGACTTAGCTAAAGTTTTGATGGAACATGATCTTGGTAATGTAATGAAAGGTTTAACTGGTTTAATTCAAGACTCAAGAGTTAAGATGAACGCAAAAGAAGGTAGATTAGCAGGAGAAATCTTAGAAATATTACAAGGTGATGTTCATATGAGATTGGTTGAGGATTTACAAAACAATCCTTTATCTCAAAAAAAATATGATGTGACAATGAGTAAAGTTAGAAATGTTTTTTATGCTTTAAATGGATTAGCACCTGCTACAAATTTAATGAAAAAATTAGATTCAACAATTAGAACTCATGAATTAATACAGTTTTCAATACAAGATGCAAAAGGTATAGCCAAAGCACAAGATGTAGAATATTTAAGAAGATATAATATTGATAAAAAAAAAGCTAAAGAAATTAATAAATTAGTTGAAGATGGTATTATAGAAAATACTAAACCAAATGGACAAGGTGTTTATTTAGGTAATACAGAAAAATGGTTACAAAATGGTGTGGCTGAAGAAACATTAGATACATTTAGAGGTGCATTAAATAATGGTATTATGAATACTATTCTTATGGGTACACCTGCAGACAAACCAATTATTGCAGATGGTGTAGTTTATATACCACAATGGATTGGTAGTAAGTTTGGTCTTAAATCTGATAAAAGATTTAAAGGATATACTAGAATAGAAACTGGATTAGCAGGATTACCATTTCAGTTTTGGTCATATAGTTTTGCTGCTGCAAATAAAATTACTGCAGCAATGATTACTGGTCAGGCAAAAAATAGAGCTGCAGCATTTACAACTGCAGTAGGTTTAGGTTATCTTTCATTGTCAATTAAGAGTGAGTTTGGCAGTGCTTTTACAGAAGCCAAATGGGATAATATGGCATGGGAAGATAAGTTAGCAAGATCAATAGATGCTAGTGGTTTGATGGCTATGTATAGTGATTTGTTTTATACAGCAATGAATACAAGTATGGCTCTTGGTGGTCCTGATATATCAATGGGATTGTTACAACCTAAATTTCCACAACAACCAAATGTTGCTGATGCAATTACATCTGTAGCAGGTGCAGGTCCTGCCATTGGAGTTGATATAACAAGAGGTTTATATGATTTTGCTATTGAAGGAAAGTATGGTGATGGATCTAGACAAGTTATAAAAAATTTGCCTTATATGCGATTATGGTTTATGAAAGGAATGGTAAACGAATTAACTTCTGTCTTAGTAGATATTGAAGATGATGGTTTTGAACGAGCAATGAGAGCGAGGTTTTAATGACAATAGCTTTAAGTGCAAATACACCACGAGTAAGTTACACAGTAAATCAAGGAGTTAGTCAAACTTCATTTGCTGTACCATTCGTATTTTTTACTGAGTCAACAGACCTTAATGTATTTGTTGATAATGTTGCTCGTACTTATCATGCAAGTACATCTAATACAACTCAATATACTGTAAGTGGTGGCAGTGGATCAACTGGATCTATAACTACAACTGTTACTGGTGCTAGTGGTGGCAGTACTGTTGTTATTACAAGAGCAGTTCCTCTGTCTCGTACCACAGACTTTCCAAGTTCAGGTGCATTTGAGGTGTCTAAATTAAATACTGAGTTAGATACTGTTACTGCTATACAATCTGATTTTAATGATTCTGCATCAAGGGCAATAAGATTACAAGATTCTGATAGTGCAGTGTCTATGGAGTTACCATTACTAGCTAGTCGTAAAGGCACAGTACTAGGATTTAATGCAAGCACTGGTGCTGCAGAAGCAGGACCTACAATTACTGCAGTACAGTCTTTAGCTGATGTTACAACATCTATTAATTTATTAGGTACTTCTGCTGTTGTTGAGGACATGGGTTTACTTGCCACATCTGCAGTCATAGAAGATATGGGATTACTTGCTACATCAGCCAACGTAACAGCTATGGGATTACTTGGCACAAGTGCTAATGTAACAGCTATGGGATTACTTGGCACAAGTGCTGTTGTGGCTGACATGGCATTATTAGCAACAAGTGATGTAATATCTGACTTAAATACACTTGCAAGTTCAGATTTTGTATCTGATTTAAATGCTATAGAAGCTATTAAAGCAGATGTTACTACTGTTGCAGATAATGTAGCAGGAGTAAATTCTTTTGCTGAAAGATATAGGGTGGCATCATCTGATCCTTCATCTAGCCTTAATGCAGGTGACTTAGCATTTAACACAAGTTCTAATGTTCTTAAATATTACAATGGCAGTTCATGGCAAGCAATAAGTGCTGTAACCACTGGTATATCAAGTGGCAATGTTTTTGTTGCTACAAGTGGAATTGCTGATGATGATTTTTTAAGAGTATCAGGAACATCTGTTGAGGGTAGAAGTGCTAGTGAAGTAGCAACTGATATAGGAGCAGCAACAGTAGACGAAGCGACAGCTTTAGCAATAGCTTTATAAAGGAGATAAAATGGCAAACACATTTAAAATACTAACAAGAGATGTAGCTCCTGCGAGTAGTGGCACTCCCGAAACAATATATACTGTTCAAAGTGGTAGCACTATTGTTGTTTTAGGATTAACACTTTGTAATGTTCATACAGCACAAGTTACTGGAACAGTACAAGTTGTAAGTACAACAACTCAAACATCACAGACACAAAACACAACTGCTCATATTGCTAAAAGTATGCCTATTGCAGTCGGGCAAACAGTAGACGTTATTATAAATAAAATAATTTTAAATGTTGGTGATATTATAAAAGTTGACTGTTCAGTAGCAGATAAACTTTCTGTTACATTTAACTATATGGAGATCACATGATAACAACACCTGATTTTCAAGGTACACATTTATGGGATAGATTGTGTTGGGCTAAAGAAAACCTACAGCCTTATCAAACAAAATATTGCGTGGTGTGGGAAGATCAGAATGATCCTGATGCTCCTGCAAAGGTAACGCACCCTGATCCTAATTGGTTAGCTTGTGCATTGCAAGGTGGCATATTGCCTGATGTTAGAGTTTATTGGGAGTTAGCTAAAGACGAAGCTAAACCTGATTTTAAAAAACATACAAGAGGATATTTGTTACATAACACAAAACCAATAGAGGCAATGACAGAAGAACAAGCGATTGAATATGCAATTATGAAAGACATACCCCGTCATGTTTGGCAAAATTGGGATAAGGCAAACAAACCAAGATTGGTTATATGCACAAGATCACAATTACCAAGCACAAGAACATGGCGAAACTCATGGAAAATATCAGAAGAATTAACAATCAACCAACAAGAGGTGGCATAAATGGCAACTAATATAATAGACAAAGATGGTAAGATAATTGATGCATCTACAGCAACAATCCCATCAGACAGACATTTCAGAAATGCTTGGTCATTATCTGGCAAAGTTATAACCGAAGATTTAACTGCATCTAAAGTAATCTTTAAAGATAAAATAAGGGAAATTAGAAAACCTTTATTAGAAGCAGAAGATGTTGTTTATATGAAAGCATTAGAAGCTGATGATGCAAGTGCAAAAACTGCAAGTGTAAATAAAAAGAAAGCATTAAGAGATGCACCTGCTAACTCAGCAATAACTAATGCAGACACTATTGCTAAATTAAAAGCCGCTTGGGATACAAGTGTTTTAGGAACAAGTCCTTACGCATAGGAGTTAAATATGTTTAATAACATTGGCAAGAAAGCTGAAAGCACAAGTTACGAAGCTATTATTCAACAACATGAAAATACTGTTACTGGATCACTAACTATAGATGCAACTAACAATGCTTTGTCTTGTGGACCAGTAACTATTGCATCAGGCACAACTGTAACCCTTAGTGGGAATTGGACAATAGTATGAGTAGTGAATTAGTATTAGATGAATTAACTGGTAGAAGCTCGGCTGGAAGTATAGCTGTGACTGCTGAGGGTGGCACAGTCACAACAAATCTACAGCAAGGTTTGTGTAAAGGTTGGATTGCTTATGCACTAGATTCAACAAGTCCAGTAGTTGCTGATTCTTTTAATTTTACTGTGCAAACAGATCATGCAGCAGGAGATACCACTTATGCGATTACAAACAACATGAGAGCATCAGAAGGATATACTGTAAGTGGTAAAGCTGCTCCTGCAGGTGATACAACAACTTTTGTTTACAGTCCTCAACCATTACAAGATGGCTCTGTTACAACAAGCTCTTTAAGGATAACTGTAAACTATGCAGGAGCAAGTTCTGCAAACTCTGGAGATTATGACTATGTATCAAATAATATACATGGAGATTTAGCATGAGTAGTATACTAAAAGTTAATACTCTTACTGGTGTATCTACAGCAGGATCAATCTCTGTTACTGGCGAGGGAAATTCAACAACTACAAATTTACAACAAGGATTGGCAAAAGCATGGATTGCTGGAGATAATAGCAGTGGTAATATATCTATTACAGATAGTTTAAATTTTAGTTCTTCGTTAGATGTAACAGCAGGAAAATCAACAATATCTTTTAGTAATAACATGGCTACTGCAAAAGGTTACTCTATAGCAGGAGCAAATGCTGATGGCTCAGACCAAACTGCGTATCAATACCAAAGTCAACCTTTGCAAGATGGTAGTGTTGCAACAGGAAGTATAGCATTAGTACATTCTTATGTTACTTCAAATGCTTCAGGTATAGGTGATTATGCCTATTGGAGTTACTCAATACATGGAGATTTAGCATGAGTACATTAAACGTAGATGCTTTGGTTGGTGTTACTTCTGCTAATGCCATAACAGTAAGAGGTGAGGGAACAGCTACTATAAATTTACAACAAGGGTTGGTTAAATCGTGGATTAGTGCAAACTTTGTAAGTGAGGCATATTTAGACAGTTTTAATCAATCAACTTTAAATGATATTGCAGCAGGATCGTATAGATTTACAGTAACTAATAATTTTGCAAATGCTAATTATGCTTGTGGAACTGAAGCTAGATATGTAGATGCTAATGGTATAAATACCATGACACAAGAAAATAGTTTTACAAGAACAACATCACAGTATCAGGCATTTTGCTCTAATGATGGTGCATCTGTAACATCAGCAGATACAGTGCATTACCAATCTTTATTAGCAGGAGATTTAGCATAATGGCTAAACCTACTATACAAGAAATCCATGTAACATTAGAAAAGCATATAGCTGTTAGTGATAATAAGTTTGAAGAGCTTTTAAATAGAGTTAAACGTCAAGAGTCAATCATGTTGAGTACTGCAGGAACAATGATTGTAATGTTGATAGGTTTACTATTGAGGTAAGCTCATGCTTGAAATGCTAATGGTAGCAAATAGTGCTTTCGCAGTCATTAAACAAACACTAGAAAATGGTAAAGAAATAAGTAGTGCAGGTGCAGCAATAGCTAAATTTGTTGGTGCTGAAGATAAACTACAACAAGATTTACATAGAAAAAAGAATAGTATATGGACTAACTTTTTAGGTAAAACTGATAATGATCTTGAAGAGTTTATGGCACTGGAACAGATACGAGTTAAGCAAGAAAAACTACGAGAGTATATGCAACTATATGGTCGTGCTAATTTATATAAAGATTATATACAGTTCTGTGCTGATGCACGAGTAGCAAGAAAAGAAGCACGGATTAAAGCAGAAAAACGTAAGCAACAAATTAAAGATACTATTCTTAAAGTTATATTAGTTATAT
>VTLG01010658.1_pt1 | contig 15963 bp, 6 predicted proteins | sample 4694571 | NCBI WGS metagenome assembly VTLG01 (sample SAMN12604809, study PRJNA352737) | marine metagenome | biome: ENVO:00000447; feature: ENVO:00000209|ENVO:00000569|ENVO:01000036; material: ENVO:00002151; isolation source: viral sequences binned using virsorter ...
TTGTATTCTTTAAATTTCTATCTGAAGTATTTAAAGCATTCTCAGAATAAATATATCTCCATCTTTCATTTGAAGCTCCTAAATCATGTGTGTTGCCACCATGCGGAATGCAATGTCCTCCAATCTGCAAACCCCATGATGTAGTCCAAGTTTTCATAGTACCGTCATAGTACTGTTCTATACGTCCATTAGCTTTAGCTATAAGCATATCTTCATAGACAGCCCCATCAGTATTTTTATTAACTACATGGAAGTCAACACCATAATTGTCTAAACGGTTTTTAGTGTTTCCAGAGTCATGGTAGATCCGGAGATCATCTCCAGATCCCAGATCAAGTCGAACACCATCAGCAAAACTTAAACCTGCGCTACCACTTGACTGATTAGAAGTATATTTACCAGTACAAGCAATCCCCGCCGCAGTCGTTCCTAACTTCGGACTGTCGTCGTAATAAAGATCTACACCTTGGTTAGCTTTAACACTAAGTCCTGTTTGATTACGTCTAGGGTTTAAATATATAAATGGTGTACCAGCTTCATTATCAACCCCTTCTATATAGATATTTTGATTAGCTACATTATTCCTGATGTGATTATGGGTATTATGAAAAATCTGAAAATCATCCGAATCTCCCATCGAAATCCAACTTCCAGCAGAACCACTACCATCAAGACAAGATAATTTTCCAGTAAAATTATTACCAGCACTTGTTGTCTCAAACTTCAAATTGCCGTTGTGATAGAGTTCAGCTTGTCCTGCTGCTCTTGCAACAAATCTATTATTAGAATTAGCGTCATTTGAACCAGCATGTATATGTATATCACTATTGCTGATTTCTCTTATATGCATCCCACCAGCGTTTGAGATGATTTTGTTCACTCCCCCAGTGTGGTGGATCTCAAGATCATTAGTATTACCAAACTGAGCTTTAACAGCATCTCCAAACTGAAGAGCTGCATCTAATACTTCTATATGTTCAGCACCAACTGCATCGTCTGCAATCAATGCTCCTGTCACAGCATCAGCTGCAATTCTACCTGTCCCAATAGTATTAGCTGCTAACTGTGTGCTAGTTATTGTCCCATCAGCAATCTTAGCAGCAGTCACTGCATTTGCAGCTATCTTATCAGTACTTACAGCTAAGTTCTGTAAAGTAGCTGTACTTACTGTATTGTCACTTGGAGTACCAGTATTTACTGACGATCCAATAGTAATGATGAAATAATCGCTACCAGTAGCAGGAGCATTGGAGAAAATGATAGAGCTGCCATCAATAACGAACCCTTCGGAAGGTTGGGATGTTCCACTATTAGGTTTCTGAATGACTCCATTGATGCTAACAAGTAATTGTTGAGCATTAGCTGGTGCATTACTAAGTACAAATCTGTAAGCTGATCCATTAAATGTAGCACTGTTACCTCCAGTACCTGAATAACTTGATATAGTATTTATATAGAAATTACCTATAGATTGAGCTTCTTCCCATGCAGAATCAGTCCCATTGTAAGTAAATAGTTTATTACTTGTAGTATTGAAATATAAATCACCTGCATCATTATTAGATGTAGGAGCACTATTAGCTACTCTATATCTATTACTAAAGTCATTGATATCAGTACTTAAGTTAACGATATCTGATTCTTTAAGTGTAGCTTTATGGTAGTTATAAATCTGACCAGATCCAGTGGAAGTGACCATCATTGCAATACCAGCAGCAAGGGTAGAACTATTAAATTGAGAGTTAATATTATTAATAGTTACTGTTGAACCGCCTACTGTTCTAGCTGTAGTACTTGTACCAGACCCATTAATAACTAGACCACCAGCATCTGCAATACTAATTACAAGACCCGAATCAGGCTGAGTATTAGGGAATGAAGCATCATTAGCTATAACAGTTAAACCACCAAGACCACTAATTTGATTAGTAACGTAATCAACTACGGCACCTGATGTAGGAAAAGAAGCATCACTATCAGATATAGTTGTCTGCTTTGTTAAACCATCAACTTGGTTAAGATCAGCAATATCAGCTGTTAAAGCTGTACTGCTTGCTAATTTAGACGCTGTACCTGATTGCATACCAGCAAGTGTAGTAAGTTCAGCATCAGCTATTTCTGTAGTTGTGACAGCATTTGCAGCTATCTTAGCCGATGTAACGGCATTGTCTGCTATAGCTGCAGTATCGACAGCATTGTTTGCTAGTTCTGAAGCTCCCACTGCATTAGCTTCGATGCTATCTGCATTGACTGCATCAGTAGCTATCTTAGCATTAGTGATTTGATCATCACCAATATGTGCTGTATCTATAGATCCGTCTACATAGTGTTCAGAATCTATTTGATCATTAGCTATCTTAGCGTTAGTAACAGAATCATTAATTAACTCAGCACTACCTACAGAGTTGTCTGCCATCTTAGCTAAAGTAACAGCATTGTCTACTATAGAATCTGTTACTACAGCATTCGTTGCTAGTTCATTAGCACCTACCGCATCGTCTGCTAGTTTAACTTGAGTAACTGAATTAGAAGCTAATGCTGTAGCATCTACAGACCCAGGGGCATAATGTTCTGAATCTATTGAGTCAGCTGCATAGTGTTCTGAATTTATAACATCATTAGCTATCTTAGTACCATCTACTATATCAGCAGCTAGGTGTTCTCTATCTATAGACCCATCAACATAGTGCTCTGAGTTAATAGCATTATCAGAAATTTTAGCACTTGTAACTGCATCAGCTGCTAGAGCTGTAGTGTCTACAGAACCCGGAGCATAGTGTTCTGTGTCTAGAGAATCAGCTACAATATGCTCTGAATCTACACTATCATTATCTATTCTAGTTCCGTTGATTGCATTAACTGCAATCATTGTTCTAGAAACTGTTTCTGTATCTCCTGTAGTTACTACTGTACCTGTTACGTTAGGTAAAGTAATAGTTCTATCAGCAGTCGGATCGACTACTGTTAATGTTGTCTCATTAGCATTATCTGTTGCACCTTCAAATTTAATTACAACATCCTCACCTAAAGTAAGGTCTCCTACCATGTTACCACCAAGGTTACTTAAGTATCTGGCACTAACTTCTTGTGTAGTATATAAGTTCTGGGTGAAGTTATCATTCAAATCTTCAGACTTAATAGCTGAACCTGCATAAAATGTAGCTGCAAGGCTGCTTGTATCTGTTTCTCTATATATTTTGATTTTGGCTCCATTAGCAGGAGCAGTATTAAATTGTACCGTTGTAGCAGTTGGGGTGGTGAAAGCTGTTGTAACGGTTGCGTCAAGAGATGCTTTGATCTCTGACTTCTTAAGATATGGAAATGTAAATGAGTAAGTGGTGGTGGAACCATTACCCACATAAGAGTTTTGTGTAACAGCCATTGTAGTTGTTATTTAGTCATTTGTAAAAGGTTTCTTGTTTCTAATTCTTTTCTTTGTTCCTCTATTGCACCCGGAACATCACCTACACCCATCTTGGAATCAGCTCTACGTTGACGTAGTATAGTTTCTTCTATATCTGGTCTTTCTCTAAGGAATCTAGTTTCAGCTTCAATTTGAGCATCTTTGATTATCTTATCTATTTTTTTAAATAAAGGTAATCTCTTAGTTTTTATTCTGATAAGTTCATTATCTAAATCTAGATCACTTGTTCTATGTTGACGTAATAAACCTATCTGTTTCTTATACTTAGGATTATTCATCAAAGGTAGAAGCTTCTTATAAAGCTTCATCTCACCTATATACTTATAGATCTGTTCTCTTTCATATTCAGAGTACTCATAAGATCCAGTAGAATCTTTCTTTAATCTACTTAGACCATCCCATCCAGTGGTAAGTAACCATTTTCTCCATGGTTCTTCTGTACCACTAATCTTAATAGGACTAAGTGAATTAAGTATTCTAAGGAATGGATTGTTAATATCATTCAAGGGTTCTCCTGTCCAGATATCTATCTGATCTGGTAAGAAACTAGAAGCTACAGGTATTTTATTCTGTACATATTTAACAATACTAGCTTGTATGTCTTTCTGTGTGGATGTGATAGCGTTACTTACTACACCTAAAGCACCAGACATCGGTATCATAGATCTAGCTGAGTTAGCAATTAATCTAGACCATCCTGATAGATCGCCGTTAGAGGCTGCTACAAGCGGCTCTATGCCCTGTAAAGGAGTCTCGTTAAGGAATGTAGCAGAGAGAGTCCACATGACCTTTGCCATAGCATCTTCAGCGAATGGCTGGTCAAGATCTCTAGCATAGTATGCCATATCTCCTAATATACTTAGTACAGGATCTACTCCGGGTATGCCTTTATAAGATACCCATTTACCTCCTATATTAATATTCTTAGGATCATACCCTAATTGATCTCTTTCTTTTGTTCTTCTACTTGCATTATAATGTCCATTACCTCTGATATTACCAGCCATAGCATAATCCCATAGACTCTTAGTTAAGAGACCACTGAATGCTATTCTGCCTGTATATTCTGCTCTTAGGTTTTTGAATATAGTTCTAGCATTAGGATCAGTAGCCATGTCTATGCCATGTTCTGCTAATGCTCTAGCTATTTGATCATCAGTTCTAGCGTATATAGTTTTGCTATATTTATTGAATCCAGGTATTAGACTAAGTGGAGTCCAAGATAGAGCATTCTTTACATAAACACTACCTGTTCTTGGGAACATAAATAGGAACTTACTAACAGGATATGCAGTAGTACCTTGATTAATCCAGTTAGCTAATCCATCATCTAAGTTAAGAGATACTTCACCAGATAGAGCTTTTAAAGCTTTATCTTTAATCATCTGATTCTCATCAAACATTTCACTATAATGTTTCTTCTCAGCTTTAAGTATCTTTTTCCAATCAGCAAATCCAAACTCACTAAATACATCATCATAAGCTCTAAGTCTAGATATATAATGACCTAAATGTACTTGACTGAATCTATCTGTAAAGACCATGCCTGTCATACCGTAGCGTAATGCACTCATTTTAGACATATCTCTTAGATTCTTAGCCATATCATACTGAACTATCTTACCATAGTTACCTTCAGCTTCCCATACTGGTCTCATATCTTCCATTATATCCCAAGCTTTATCTTCTTGGAATACAAAGTCTTTACGATACGCTTTCATCATGAACTCAGGATCATTGTTTGCCTTCTTCATCATCTTAAAAGCATCTCTTAAAGCTCTTCTGTTAGTCTCAAAGACAGCACCGTTATAGTACATTGATCTTTTAAAACCTTCAAAATCATCAGCAAAGCCCCATAGACCATGCCCTAATGCACCAGTAATAGGTTTAATAATAAGCTGCGAGGTATTACCAATACCAGCTCTCAATGCAGATATTCCAGATAGAACATTATTATATATTACACCCCAAGCAGATCTAGTAAATAGGTTTAATTGTTTAGGATCTGGACTCTTAAGCATACCTGTAGGTGTGATTTGATCTCCAGCCCATTTCATTAACTTAACTAAACTATCTACATCTCCATCAGTATGAGCAAATGCATCAACTAAAGGACGCATAGCTAAAGGATTCTCATCAGCTAGTCTCTTTAGTTCTTCAGTGAACTTAAGATTTTTAGCATGGATAGCATTCTCAGCAGATTTAAACTCACTAGATAGAGTATCTATAACTTCTTGTATAGGTTTATCATCAGGTATAGCATCAAACCAGTTCTTATTCCTTAGACTCCAACCAGATACATACTTATTCAAAGCATACTCATCCATCAAGAATAGCATCTTATCAATAATAAGATCCATTGCTCTAGGATCATCTACAAAAGGTTGTAGTTGTTGAACTGTTTCAGCAAGTGTAGCTGCTTCTCTTCCTAAAGTATCCATAACTCTAGCAGAAGATTCAGCAATCTTTCTACCTAAGAATCTATCAGATAGATCTCTCATAGCAAAAGCTGCTGCTCTAGCCTGTTCTTCGTTGATGTATTCAACTTGGAATTTACCTAGAAGTAAGTTCTTAACATCTTTGTTCTCTGCAAATAGTTTCTTAACATCATCAACTGATAACTCAGGGTTTATAATATCCTTATAAATAGCCCATGCAGTCTCATTCATCTGTTTAGATGAGAATCTGAATCCATCTACCAATGCATTGAATCTACCTGTATCTCTAGCCTGTTCAGCTACACCCATGATAGCATCTCTAGAGGTACTACCAACCATCAAACCTTTAGCTCTCATAGCTTCAGTTATAACTGGTGCTGGATCTCCAGTAGATATACCAGATTTAATAGCAGCTGTATCAGCCATATTACGGGCTACATTACCCGGAGGTACTGATTGCCTAGCATTACCAGCTTCGTCCAATACAGGCGTTATATCAGGATCAAACTCATTAATATCAGCTCCACTCTTTAGTTTTTCTAGAGCTGCTATATTCCTTTCAGATGTAGCATTTCTATCTGTTGCATCTAGTGCAGCATCAAGATCATCTATAGAATCTAATTCTGAAACTAGACGTTCTCTTTCATCAATCAGTCTAGCTTGCATCTTACTAGATATATTATCACTACCTAGAGCTAGTTGAGTATCAATATCTTGGATCTTCAGAAGTTTATCAATGTCAGCTTCTTTAACAATTTCTTGTTGCTTATATGTAGCTGCAGTAGGATCTTCTGGAGTCATCCAGTCCATTGTACGTTTCTTACCTTTAATCGCTATGTATGCTCCTAACGTGGTACCTATAATACTAAGTCCAGCAGTATCAAACATATTCTTATATTTTCTAACTCTTGGACTATCACTATCTAAAGTCTTAGCCCAGTTAGGAATAGGTATTGAACCCTTCTCTCCGAATACACCGGGGAAGAAATCAGATAATGCTCTTAATGCATTATGTTCTTCACCTACATCACTAAGACCAATAACCGCAGCTTCTTGAGCACTGAATGCTCCTGTAGCTATTAAAGCCTTTTGAATCTTAGGCATTTCAGCTGGTAGTTTTTTTAACTGACCTGCTACTTTACCACCACTTAATATAGAAGGTACTACAATAGACAGCATACTCCTCATACCTTGATGGAAGTCATTAGGAGATTTAGTAGCTTTATCATACCAGTTATCTAGACCACCTAATCCGGGTAGGACGCCTACAGCATCCATAATCCAGTCAGTAGTACTTCCAGCACCAATATCAGCTAACCCTCTAAATGTATTACCTAGATCTACTATTGGGTTCTCTTGTTGATCACTTTTTAATTTCCTGTAATCATCATGATCCATTCCATAGTACTTTAAATACCATAGATCTCTTTCAACTTCTCTTTGTTGAGTTAGTTCAGGATTACTTTCCCAAATAGAACCAGTCTTTAATATGTTGAGTCTTGGTGTTTTACTTTTACCTATACTTTTCCAAGCCTCATATTCTTGCCACATTCGTTCTTCATTAGCAGGGATAGTGAGATCTATACTACTGGTAGTACCTTTACCACCTTGTCCTTCAAACTTACCTTCAGGTAAACCTTCTTCTTTTTCTCTGGAAGTATCACCACTGAAAATAGTATCAGCCTGATCTGTTGCAGAGAATTCATTAACTGTTGTCATTTCCGTCCTCCGATAGGTAAGCCAGTATCTGCTTCATACATTTGACCCATAACTTCATATGTATTAAAATATTTATAATTTAATCTTATAGCTTCTCTAGCTGGGTAAAATTTAGGATTATTAGGATCTAGTTCTTCAGCAATAGGTACATCTTCATCACCTTTAATTTCTTCTAAAAGAAGTAATCTCATCTTATTTTCACTAGAGTATGATTTCCAATTTTTTATAAAAAGTCTAGTATTTTTAGCTTTATAATAAGCTAAATCATCTGGACCTGGAAGTACTCTTTGCTTAAGACCTCTAGCTTCTAAATATTCATTCAGTATAGCTGTTTTAGAGATATGTTCTTTACTATTAGCATTCCTAATTTTATAAATTGTATCTATATTATCTATTTGTGGTATAGATTTATTGTTACGAATAGAATTCAAAAGACTATCTTCTTCATCTTGACTTATTAAACGCTTACCATTCTTTACATTAGCTAAGATTAAATCCCATCCATTTTCTCCTTTCTTCAGATCTGCTTCTAAAGTTACCTTTGGCATAGCAGCTGATTCACTTTCTTTTTCAAAAGCAAGCCATTTAACATCAAGACCATCACCCTCTCTTCTGTATGGTCCCTCTTCGTCTTTGAATCTTTGCTTTACAACGTCCCAAGTATCTGTTATTTTTTGTGTAGGTGTTCTTTTATCTTCTTCATCTTGCATTGCTATTGAGATTCTATTATCAAAATCTTGCTCCATAGCATCAGCAACATCTAGTGTTGCATTAGATGCACCGATTAATTGATCTCCAGATAATTTAATCTCTTTACTAATAAAACCTTTTATTCTTTTCTTTAACTTACTAGAACCAAACCCATTCTGATCTAATACTATTAATGTATTCATTAACGGTTTGAACTGTTCTTGAATTTCAGGTGGGTAATGGTTATAGATCTCTGAAAAAGCAGCCATATCTTTTGAAGCATATAACTCACTCATCTTTGTAGTAACAACAAATGTAGTATCTATTCCAGCTCCTGAACCTGATGCTATTTGATTAGGATAAAATGCTGATACTTTACCTAGATATTCTTGAACGTCTGGGTATGGATTAGCTAGCTGTGTTTGTGCCATTTGTTGACTATTTGCTGGATCTAATTTACCTTCAGCAACTTGTTGTTTGACTGTTTGTACTGCAGCATATTGATCACTTTCTAATTGTTCCTCATCTCTTGTCTTCCTATCTATATTATAGTCTCTCCATAGTACATCTAACTGATCAACTAAGACAGGATGTCTATCAAGATAACCTTTTCTTGGATCTTTATCTGTACCAATATGCGGATTCATCTTCTGACCTGTATAGGGAAGATTAGCAGCTTCATCTAACTCTTCTTTGTTCTTAAATACATCACCATTTAATAGATCTTGTAGTGCTTGTAAAGTAGCTTGTTTAGGATCTCTACTTACTAATACCCCACCTTTATTTTTATCAGCTTCATATTTATCTATATTATGAGCAACTAGATCTTTAAAAGCAAGTTCTTTTTCTATTTTAGAATCAGAATCATTACCTTTAATTGCAGAATACCTATCTACTAAATCCTTTGTATTCTCATTAGCTTCTGCTACTAATCTACCGTTTCTTCTTATAAGCTTTTTATCTCTTGCTTTATTCATAGCAAAGTCTAAAACCTTCTTTGCTCCTTTAGAGTTGAGCTGAAGGCCATGCTCTGCCATTTCATTATAGATAGCTGTAAAATATGCTATTTCTATATTATCTTCTGTAAGAGTAAGATTAGGATTATCTTGTACAGCTTGATTAATTGCTGATTCGATTTTATTCCAATCCTTTATCAGACGTTCTGCACGTACTAAAGATTCAGTACCACGTACTCCTCTTTTCTTTTGATCTATATGCTGTGCTACTAACTTAGCTCTTTCATGACTAGATAATTTTTTATCCAGCATTATAGGTTCTAAGACTTTAAAAAGCTTCTCTTGCTCTAACTTATTACCTAAAGAATCTATTGTATCTAAATTCTGAGAATATTCAGGAGAATTAAAATAAGTATGAGCATTTGCAGTAGCTTTCATTCTATCTATTCCGCCAAGAATCTGAGCTGCAGCTTGCCCAAATCGCTGAGCATAGGTGGTAGAAAAATCTTTCCAGAATTGAGCTTTTCTACCATATTCTTCAGCTTCTCCTTCTAATGCTTCAACTTCTCTTTTTGCTCTAACTTTTGTAGCATCAAACTTTACATCATATACATCGTCTTCTAACTTCTTAAGCTCATTACGATTCTGTTGTTCTTTAATAAGTTTAGTTTCTTCACTAGATACCCAATCTCTATTCTTAGTTTTGAAATCTTGGTTAGCTAGTTTTAAAGCAGCGATAATGGTATCTTGTTGGTTTTTATAAGCTCGTAAGCCAAGATCACCAAAGTTAGGCCGCTTTAGTTGATGCCCCTTGGAGCGTCTTTTGTATTTTCCCATAATTAGTTACGACATTTTTCCTTGACCAAATGAAACGAAAGCATTTCCTACAGAACCTGCAATACTAGAAATAGTTGAACCCCAGATTGCTGCTGATGCTGCACTTGGTGATCTTGTAGCTCCTAATACTGGGTCTGGTCCATAGTCATATTCTGATAATGCTCTAGGATCTTGGAACTCAGCCATAGGTGTTTTAAATGGTAAGACAGGCATTGGCAGTTGACCCGGAGGTAACATCTTCTGTGCATAAGCTGCTAGGTTAGCTGAGAAGTGATCATTCTTTATCTCCTCTAACATAGCTAAAGTATTACGTCCAGCTCCTGCTAACGACTCGTCTACTGCTGCTAATTGCTGTCCATATGAAGCCATAGCAGCTTGATATGATTTATCTGTAGATCTACCGCCTTGTGCTCTAGCTCTGATTTTACCTTCATTAACAAGGTTTTGTAACCTCATCTCTTGTGCATCAAAAGCTGATTCTGCGTTTATCTCTTCTAGTTCTCTCCACTGACTATCTTCAGCAGTCTTCCTAGCTCTATTATTAAAGCCTATTTGCTCATCATACAGTGCAGTAGATCTTGCATACTGAGCATCTAAAGAAGCTTGTTCTCTATTCCGTATCTTTAATTCTTGTATATAAGCTTGAGCATTAGTAGCATCTTTATGAAGAGCTAACTTTTTCTCATTTCTTGCTTTTATTCTATTCTGGTCAACAAACCAAGCACGATCAGCATTAAGCTTATCTTTTGCCATCTGATGTGCATCTTGATCATACTTAAGCTGTCTTTGCACAGCTTGGTTGTATAATTCTGCTTGTTTTTTAGCTGCATTAGCGGATTTCTTTCCTCCAAGCCATGAACCGACTGCACTAATACCAGCTCCTCCTAACATGTACCATCCTGGCATAATTATATCCTCCTATAAAATCTTGGTGAGTAGTTACCTTCCCACATCATAGAATTTAAGGAGACTGGGAATGGAGAATCATTAAATACTCTTAATTGGAAGTTATCAGTTTTTTGGTGAATCGGTATAGCAAATACTGATTGATCTTTTAATGCTATATCGTTAGCTAAATATGTGTCTGCCATCTGTGTTGGGTTTAAGTTGTACCATTCATCTAAATATATTAAAATTTTTACTCCTGTACCCGGAGCACTATTCATAGTAATTTGATAATCACCTGATACAGTAAATGCAGTTGTTACCACTCCATCTAGTTTAACTTTAATCTGATCTTTATCTATATAATCTAGATCTTCTTTAATCCAGTTAAATATAGTAGTAGAGTTATCTCCAGTATACTCTTTCTTACCCTGTCTAACACCTGTAGATTTTAATTTGAAACCCATAACACCAGACAAACCTACAGCAAATTTCATTCTAGCTATAGTTAAGTTAGCTGTATAATCTGTTTGTTTCTTAGCATCATCAGGTCTGAAATAGGTCTTAGGTAATATAACATCTAAATCATATTTCCATCCAACTATTACATCATCTTCTACACTTGTTAAATCCTTACCTTGCACTTTAAAGTATGGATCACCATCATTAGTTATTACAGTAGGAGTTGTCGTAAATCCAGATTCAATAAATTGTCCAGTAGCTGTTGTACCTTTAATAATTATAACAGGAGTTAATCCTGTAACATTATTCCAAGGTATATAGCACTTAGAGAATTCATTAGTTTCATCATAGTCAACTTTATTATTACCTGCTACATTACTAGCTGAAGCATATAAATCTATACAAGGATTAATTCTACTACCATCATTATTAACTATAATAGCATCAGAAGGACTTTGACTTAAACTTGCTACACTTAATGTAATCTGATTACCCTGTTTAGTAACAGCAAACATATCATCTTGGTCTACAGCTATGTTCTGAACTTTACCTGGCAGTTGCCAATTAAACCATGCTTCTACTAAGTTCTTTTCTCCATCACTATATGTACGATAAAGATAAACCTTCTCATCAGTTTGACTAGACATAGCCAAGAATTGATTTTGTGGACTAGCAATGAACGTATCAATGGTAGCTGGTACCCACTCATTTACAACTCTTCCGACGTCTAATACTTGAGGGTTCTCGTCTTGACCACGTGTGACCATTCCGAATATTCTAGTATAGCTTGGAGTTTTACTTATGAAATTAATATTTGTACCCATATCAACTGGATCTACTTCTACATCCATCTCATAGTTAGAAATAGTACTGATACTAGTAGTCGTTGGTGTTAAAATTCCGTCAGCAGCACTCATGAGAAATTGTTGGTTCTTACTAAATAGGACTAAACCCTGTGTAGTAGGAAGAACACCATGTAGTGCAGCAGGTCGAATTGTTGAACAACTTAGATCTACTGGATCTGCATCAGTTACTGCTTGTGCAGAGGTATGATAGAAGTTATAGAAATCTTGTGATTGACTCATAGACACATTATCTCTAGATAAGAATCCGAGTCTGTTGTTATGGAAGAAAGCCTGTTGTATCTTTTGATCAACAAAGCTAGGGTGTGAATTAGTTACGTCATCTCCTACAGTTCTAGCAGTCCAAGTTATCTTCTTTAACTGGAATGTATTAAGAGCACTATTAACTAATTCATGTGGCATAGTGGATTGATTTAAACCGGGTGACTTATTAGGATCTAAAGTCTCTTCCCAGTATCCTCTACCGCTTGTTCCGTTATCTGCTACAAATTTAGCATAATATGTATCTTTATCTGAAGATGTATTAATGACTTTAACTACTCTACCATGAGTAGATTGAAAAGGTAACTGAGCTACATTATCAACTTTATCTTGGAATACAGCTAGTTTATTATTTGAAGCACCACCAGCACCAGAGATGGTGAAACTTGAATTACTAGTTAATTCTAAAGATGCATCAAATTTAGTTACACTTAATCCTGATATACTTAGAGCATCTATACGTGTTTTTAATGTAGTTAATAAAGCATTATAAGTTGTAGTAGATGGAGCGTCATAAGTAGTTATAGCATTACCATTAATTGTTATATCATATTCACCAGCTGCTGCTTGATCTAATACGATTGTAGCTTTAGCAGTTACATTAACAGTTGGATCATTTAATTTCTTAGCTGTTACTAAGTTATTAGTTATAATAGAAGTATCTTGTACTGTAACTACATCATAATTATTACGATAACCTGCAAGATAAGATTGTGCTCCTGATGCATAAGTAACAGTACATACTGCACCAGTAGTAGCGTTCCATATATCTATATCTCCTAAAGTTACAGTACCAACTACATTAGCTCCAGTACCAGCTGCAGAAGCTGTTATAGTAATGGTATCATTTGTTGCAAAACCAGAACCTGCATCTTTAAAAGTAATACCAGTTACAACACCTCCACTAGCTGTAAGATTAACAGTTGTATTATCTTTATCTCCTGATCCACTTGTAGCATTTACAGCTACACCTGTCTTATCAGTAGCACCACTAGTTCCATTACTAGTAACTGCTATAGTAGTAGGTTTAATGCAACCAATATATTTTTCATTTGAATCTCTATGTATATAGAACCACCTAGCATTATCAAAGGTAGTTCCTGTACCTAAATTAGTTATCCATTTAAACCCCGGTCTTTTAGTAAGACCAAAAGTAGGATCTGGATAACCATTTAAACACTCTCTTACTTGGTTTGGTAACTTCTTATCATCGGATTGTTTAGATACACCTCCTAAATAGTTACCCACACGTTGAGTTACTGCTGCCATTATCTTTTTAATGCATGGAATGGTTGGTAGCTTTGGTAATAATTTGTTTGACCTTGTGGGTGTCCAAAGAATGTAAATTGACCTTGCTGTGTTTCATACTCTAAAGCCATTGCTCTTGAGTAAGCTTCTTGTTGTTGAAGCATTTGGTATTGACCAGAATCTCCAACAATTCTTTGAGACACTATAGTAGCAGCTCTAGCTGTTATAAAGTCCTGTATAGGTTGAGGCAAATCTACCCAATCAAACTCATAAACAACATCACACTCTATAGTATCTTCTGTCCATTTATCTGTATGATGTGCTCTATCATATAATCTGCCATTTCTACGAACAGCATCATACTCCATATTAGCTGCATTTTCTGTCAGCTTAATCTGTAAAATATTATTAGCTATCTCTATATAGTCATCAGTATCAGGTGTGAACTCCACATGATATTCTTTGTTAAAAGTCCATCCTTCAGATTGAACTTCTCTTGATACCTGTAGCAACGTATCGTATGCAATCGCAACGTCTGGGTTGGTTGTGTCCAACGTGGTTACAGGAGCCTGACCACATGACGACAGGATTTGATTTAAGGCAGGTAATTCTTTTGTAGCGTTAGTGGTAGGAAAAGGCATTGTTATAATTTGTAAATAAAAAAGGGAGCCGAAGCCCCCTTATATGTGCATAGATAATATATGTAAATATTAACCGTTTGCTGGATATGTTGCACCGAATGCAGCGTTGTTTGTTGATCCGGGGGCAGCACCTGCTAGTAATTCAACGCAAGCAGCTGGGTTGAGGAAATCTGCACCCATTGCTAAGCGACCAAGAATTACGTCACCCTGATAAACCACACTAACATCTCCACTAGTAACTTGTACTTGTGGACCGATAGCTTCTACAACACCTGCAGCTTCTCTCTGGAAGATAAGTCCGCAAGAGTTAGCAAAGTCAGTAGCATTACCATAGTTATTGTTGATACCAGTAACAGAAGCTCTACCATCTTCAGCAGCTGCTCCAATGAAGGAACCTACATTTCCTGGTGATGTAACACCTGGGTTTGTAGCACTAGCTGAACCATAGATAGTACCATACTTACCGAAGAATGGAATGTTCATTGACTTGTAGATCTTGATACCTGCAATCTCAATGATTCCGTTTCCTTTCTGTAAGCTGTCACCTTGCTCATCACGGTTAACTAGACCGTTAGAACCTACAGCTTGGATCAATTCATAGTACTGGCGAGGGTTTAGAACTCCCACTCTGCCTTCTGTACTGATTCCTTTTTCATCTAGTGCTGCAGCGGCATCATAGAAGCCGTTGATTAGACACTCAGAGTCATAAGCTGCAGTAGCGTTGGTAACACCTGATCTAGTTAGTTGGATCTGTGTTCCACCGGGTTCTACAAAGTTAGACTTAGTGATAGGTGATGCAACCCTAGCTCCCTTTGCGATTGCACGGAAGATAAGTCTGTCATACTTCTCAGCAAGAGCGTATCCAATCTTCTTGGATATTTCTCCTCTCAATTCATAATGAGCCAACGTCTCGTCAAGCTCGTATACGAATGCTGAACTGATTAGAAGGTCATCAATAGTGATGGTCTTCTCAGCTACTGGAGGTGCTCCATCTGAGTTACCTAAGATTGGCTTACCTGGAGTATGGTACTCACTTGTGGTACGGCCTGTGTAGATGAACTGTAAACTCTTACCATTTTTAAGAGTCCTCTTCATCACAAGATCCCGAGCAATAGCATTGTTCTGGAATCCTTTAAACATCTCTCCTGAAAACAGCTTCAGGTAGAGGGCTCTGGCATCACTCGCAGCATTCAGTTGACCCGGACGGGTTAACGAAGTTGAGGTACCAGAGGCATTTTGATGTGCCATTGATTTAAGTTATTTAAAATAGATATTTACTTTCTTCAGCTGAAATTTTTTTGATCATTTGTTTGTGGTCTATCCCACCGTCTAGACGGCTAAAGGGTATCCTGCGTACAGGGCCAAAAGCCAATTAGAATGAGGTCCGACATTGAGGTGTCTCATTCCTGTGGTAGTTCAGGTGTGCTGTTTCTACCATAATAAAAAAGGCTAGCATTCCGAAGAGTACTAGCCATAGTTCATTGAATTTTTTCACATCGATGAAAGAACTTCAGCGATAGTGATTTCCTCATCAACCTT